>Ga0256828_1000010_pt1 | contig 140193 bp, 140 predicted proteins | sample CV88metaG_FD_185993 | JGI IMG/M metagenome (GOLD analysis project Ga0256828, IMG submission 185993) | Hydrothermal vent microbial communities from East Pacific Rise, Pacific Ocean - CV88 | ecosystem: Environmental > Aquatic > Marine > Hydrothermal vents | place: Pacific Ocean: East Pacific...
GCAGGATGTACTTCTCATGGAACATATAGACAAAACTAAAAGTGAGATCTTTGTGTTGATGTTGGCGAAAGAGCGGATCGACCTTCATATATTTTAGTATATCATGCATCCATCCCATATTCCATTTGTACCCAAAACCAAGACCGCCCTGATCGACCATTCCTGTTACCATAGGAAAATTGGTTGACTCCTCTGCAGCCATAATGATGTCTGGAAAATGTGCATATACCGTGCTGTTGAGTGTTTGTAGAAACTCTACTGCACCTCGGTTAATGTTACTTCCATCTTCATTTGGTATCCACTCTCCCTCTTCTCTGGCATAATCAAGATAGAGCATTGAGGCCACTCCATCCACTCGGATACCATCTACATGGTACATCTCAAGCCAAAACATTGCAGAGCTGATCAAAAATGCGCGTACTTCATTTCTGTCATAATTAAATATGGCACTTTTCCACTCAGGATGGTAGCCTTTTTTTGGGTCTGCATGCTCGTAGAGACAAGTTCCGTCAAAGTTCATCAGACCATGCCCGTCATTGACAAAATGAGAAGGGACCCAGTCTAAAATAACTCCAATGTTGTGTTGGTGCATAATGTTTACGAACTCCATAAACTCCTGTGGTGAGCCATAGCGTGAAGTAGGAGCGAAGTATCCTGTTGTCTGATATCCCCATGAACCCTCAAAAGGGTGTTCCATCACAGGCATCAGCTCAATATGAGTGTAGTTCATCTCAAGAAGATACTCTGCTAAAAGATGTGCTGATTCTACATAGGTCAAAAAGCGGTTGTTCTCTTCGATCTTACGTCTCCACGAACCAAGATGAACTTCATAGATAGAGATTGCTGCTTTATGAGAGTTGTTCTTTGCTCTCTTTTTCATCCATTTTGCATCGCTCCAGCCAAAATCATCCAAGCTCCAGATCTTTGAAGCAGAACTCGGTGCGACCTCTGTATAGAATGCAAATGGATCGGATTTGTCTTTATTTGCATATGTATTGTCTGAATCTACATAGTATTTGTATGTAGTTCCCTCTGTTATGTTGCTGATGAACCCTTCCCAGATACCTGAGCCGTCACTGCGAAGTCGCAGAGGATGTGAAGCAGGATCATAGCTGTTAAAATCCCCCTCAACAGCTACACTTTTGGCATTTGGTGCCCACAGAGCAAAATAGACACCATCTCTGCCTTCTCTTTGCATAGGGTGTGCTCCTAAATGCTGGTAGAGCTTGGCATGTGTACCCTCTTTGAAAAGATAGATGTCAAATTCACTTAGTCGGGAGAGGTCATAAAAAATTTCATGTTTCATTCTATTTTCCTCTTTTATGTTCAAGTGCAAACTGATATACCTCTACGTACTCTTTAGCTGAATCTTCCCAGCTAAAGTGCTCTGACATTGCAAAGTGCTGCATTCTTTTAAATGCCTCTTTCTTATGCTTATAAACATCTACTGCCCATAGAACGGTATTGTAGAGTGCTTGTTCTGTTGCGTCATAAAATTTAAAGCCGTTGCCTCTTTTATGCTCTTCATCAAAATTGATGATCGTGTCATCAAGACCACCGGCTGCACGTACAATAGGGAGTGTTCCATAACGCAGGCTGTAGATTTGGTTGAGTCCGCATGGCTCAAAGATCGAAGGCATTAAGAACATATCGCTTCCTGCCTCTATCTTGTGTGCCAAAGCATTTGAGTAACCGATATGGAGTGCAAAATTCTCTCTCTTGTATGCTACATCTGCGAAAAAGTGCTCTGCCCATGACTCTCCTGTTCCAAGCATTACTATCTGTATCTCTTGATCGAGCAGGGTTTCGATGACACCGGCTATGAGTGCTATCCCTTTTTGTTCAACAAAACGTCCTACAAAACCGATGAGTGGAATATCTTCACGAAGAGGCAGTCCAAAATGCTCTTGCAGATCTCTTTTGCACAACACTTTTTTCTCTATGTTCTCTTTATCATAATTCACAGCGATGAACCCATCTTTAGCAGGATTCCATTCATCATAATCCACACCGTTGAGGATGCCAAAGAGCTTCTCATTGTGTGCGCGAATATGCCCATCAAGTCCAAAACCAAACTCTGGCGTTTGAATCTCCTGTGCATATTTTTTTGAAACCGTGGTCACTGCATCTGCTACGGCGATCCCGCCTTTAAGCAGGTTTACACTTCCAAAACTCTCCATCTCATGTGGGTTGAAGTGTTCCCATCCCACTTCCATCACATCTATGATGCTCTTATCACAGTAGCCTTGATGCTGGAGGTTGTGAATGGTGAGTACAGTTGCTGCATGTGCAAAGTCATGGACAAAACGTGTTTTTGCCAAAAGAGGCTGGGCAGCTGTATGCCAGTCATTTGCATGGATGATATCAGGGGTGAAATGGAGCATCTTACAGAGCTGCAGGGCTGCCTTGCTCAAAAAGACAAAACGTTTGTCATTGTCATGGTATCCGCCATTTTTATCACCATAGAGACCGCTGCGTCCAAAATATTTCTCATAATCTATAAAATAGATAGAGACTTTACTGTTTGGTAGTTTTGTTCTGTATACTCCTGCCCAGAACTCCCCCATGCTTCCCATCGGAACGCCCAAAGGAGCAGGTAATTGCTCTAAGTCGTTTTTATCAATATTATAATAACGCGGCATTACCACGATCACTTCATGTCCGAGTTGTTCCAATGCTTTTGGCAGAGCACCTGCAACGTCTGCAAGCCCGCCTGTTTTTTCAAAAGGAACGACTTCTGAGGCTGTAAAAAGTATTTTTAATTTATTTGACATAGGTATCCTTTAATAGAAATGCCCCTTCTAATGCGGCATCTTCAAGTTGAGAGAGAACTATCTTTGCATTTTGCAGCGAGAGTGGCATTGCATAATGTCCTATCTTTTTCACTATGGTGTCATATATCTGTAGATCATCGTGCATTATGCCACCTCCAAGTACCAGAATTTCAGGGTTGCATAGAGTAATAGCACTGCCTGCTGCATGGAGCAATGCTTCTATGAAGTTTGCATAGATCTCTTTTGCACTGCTTTTTTGACTCTTTCGCAACTGCTGTAACTGTAGATCTCTATCGAGCTCGTTATACTCTAAAAATCGTGCAATTCCACTTCCCGAAGCATAGAGTTCAAGACAGTTCGTTTTACCGCAGCTGCATGAAAAAGGAGCCTCTTTGTATGGAATATGCCCGATCTCTGCTGCGATATTCGCAGCACCGTGCACTACTCTGCCTTCACTTATAACACCCATCCCCAAGCCTGTTCCGACATAGAGTGCTGTGATGTTCTCAGAGCGATAAAATCGTGCCTCTGCCAAAACTGCACAAGTGAGATCATTTTCAATCAATAGCTCTACAGCATATCTGCTTTGTATGTAATTTTTTATATCTTTTATCTTGGTTTTGAGATGAGGGGAGTCGATGATCTTGCCATCTTGTACCTGTCCGGCAAAAGAGATGAAGACGGATGTTATGCTGCGTTTACGCTCTAGTGTCTCTTGGATAAAAACACAGAGTTCTGTTTGGGCACTTCTGAGAGTGCCTTTTTCTATCGTTTGCGTAGCATCTCGTATCTCATAACGAAGATAGGTACCGCCTATATCGATTCCTAATCTCATAGCAGAGCCTTGTAAAGTGCCAGATATTTTTTGGCACTTTTTGTAAAAGAGAAATCACAAGCAAGATTGAAATCTATGATCTTTTTTAACTTTTTATCGTTTTTATAGAGTGCGAGTGCACGCTCAATGGCATAGAGAAACTCTTTTTTATTTTGTTCATGGTAGCTTATACCCCGTCCGCAGCGTAGTTCTTTTTCATGCACGCTCTCAGCCAAACCGCCGACACGGTGAACAAGAGCTACTGCGCCATTGTTCATCGCTATAAACTGATTGAGCCCGCAGGGTTCAAAGAGCGATGGCATGAGTAGAAAATCTGCTGAGCGGTAGGCCTGTTTGGATAACTCTTCATCATAGCCCTCAAAAAAGGCAAAATTGGCATATTTTTTATCAAAAGCGTGTAAGACTTTGCAAAAAGCCTCCTCTCCCTCACCGATGATGAAAAGATTCAACTCTTTATCAAGCAGTGCATCCATACTCTTTGTAAGAAGTTCTATCCCTTTTTGCTCTACTAGACGGCTGACCATAATAAAAAGAGGTCGAGCATTGTTTTTAAGGTCAAACTCTTTGCAGAGCGTCTGTTTTGCATTTGTTTTTTCTTCCAGCGTTTGGATCTGCGGAAACATCTCATAATCAATACCGTTTAAAATACCAAAAAGTTTCTTTTTATGGAACTCTAAAAAACCTGCAAGACCACAACCGAACTCCGCTGTTAAGATCTCTTGCGCATAGACATGACTTACTGTTGTGATGACATCACTAAAGGCTATGCCTGCTTTTAAAAAGTTCACTTTGCCGTAAAACTCTAAAGTATCCATAGTGAAGTAACGCTCTTCTATCCCTAAAGTAGCTAACACATCTTTTTCAAATATCCCTTGATAGGCAAGGTTATGAATACTAAAGAGCGTTTTGATACGCAGCTCATATTTTTTGACAAACAGCGGTACCAAAGCGGTATGCCAATCATTGAGATGAATAATAGTGATGCCTAAACGCAGTGCAAGTTCCACAATGGCCATACTAAAGATACCAAAACGCAGTGCATTGTCAGGGTAGTCGCCTTTTTCATCTCCATAAGGGTGCTGCGTTTGGCTTAAGAGGTCTGCTTTTACAAAGTAGGTGATAATGCCTTTTTGTTGATGTTGTAAAATCTCAACACTGTAGTGTGCTGCGTTTAGAGTGATAGTGAAGTTGTCAACATGGGTAAAGCTCTTTGCATCCATAAAAGCATACAGCGGCATCACTCTTGAGATAGAGATATCTCTACTCAGTGCAAGAGGTAAAGAGTAAGCGACATCGGCCAATCCGCCTGTTTTAGCATAAGGGAAGATCTCACTTGAGGCAAACAACACTTTCATATCTTCGCCCCTTGTAAAAGCTTGGCAACGATTTCAGGTGTCACACTGTTGATGGCCATGCCTGTAGAGAGTTCAAAGCCGCCCAAAGTATAGATACGAGGCATAATTCTAATGTAAAAAGTAAAGTTCTTCTCCAGATCTGCCATATAGCTCTCATTCTCAAAGTTTTGGTTGAGCGGGGCGATATAAAAAGCCATATTAAAAGCATAGCTACCCAGCTCTTTTGCCAGCTTTTTAAAAACAGTGTCGAGTAGTTCAGAGAGTTCAGAGAGCTCTTGACGACTGCATTTGTGAACTCCTGAAATGACTTTGGTAGGGGCTACGATCACTTCAAATGCAAAAAAACTTGCATAGGGTGCATAGGCGACAAATCCTCCATATTGGGCTATGATCCGCTTTTGTGCTATTGTTTCATTATGGACAAGATCCTCTACGATGCCTCTTCCGTGCATATGGTAGTACTCAGCATTTCTTTGTAAGAACTCCAACTGCTCTGTTGGCATCACAGGCAGGGCTATAAGTTGAGAATGTGGATGCTCTTGTGTCGCTCCGGCCGCTTTGCCGCTGTTTTTAAAGAGGTGCAGAGATACAAGTCGTTCGTCCTTTTGCAGATCGTTGATGCGTATGATCATCGTTCTGAGCCACTGCTCAATGCCTTGGCTTCCAAGCTCTGCCATACTACATTCGTGGCAAGGGGTGTCTATGATAACTTCATGCGCTCCAAATCCATCAAAAGATTCGAACATCCCTTCTCTGTGTGAAATGGCTTCTGTCTCGATCTGTACTGCTTTGTATAGATTGGGAACGACACGGGTATGCCATCCTTTTTCATTTGCAGAATTTTCACGCAGGGCAAATATTTCAGGAGGTGTCAAAGATTCATTTCCTTCGCAAAAAGGACATTGTTTTGGTGTTTGCACTCTCTCGTTCTTTGGAAGATTTGGGCGGTGTTGTCGCTCAGGAGCAATAATGACATATTTGTTTTGCAGTTTGTCAAAACGTATATCAGACATCTGCTACCTCCAAAGATATTTTAAAGTTCAAGCTCTCTTGAAAGCTTTTTGTAAAGATAAAACTAATTTGCTGTGCAATACGTTCAAAACCACGCTCTGATTTTGAAACAGTATGTAAAATATAGGCAAAAACATCACACGGCTGATCTGTTTTGAGTCTCAGTTCTTTGTGTGTAAAATCATCCAGAATTACAAGAGTATCGATGCCCTGTGCACTCCAACCCTCCCCAATTTCGGTGCCATTGAACCTAACCTGCTCGGGATGAGCAAAATGGAGATTGAACTCTTGGGCAAAATAGAGCGGCAGTGTGCAGTCAGTTATAAATTTACTCTTTAAGTTTATCTTATTTGTACTGAATTTATATCTTTTTTGCAAAGAGGCTTGGTAGCTTTGTTCATCAAAATAGAGTCCGCCGCTGCGTTTAAACTTCTTTTTCTTTAAAATAAAAGGCTGATTTGCAAAATCCCCCAGCTCCCTAAAAGAGAGCGTTCTGAAATTTTGCAGTGTAAATGGCTCTTGTGCGAAGTGTTCTATAAAAGAGTTTTTGGCATGCCAGTCAAAAACAAGCTCTGCTCTTAGGGCATCATTCATTTGTTCATCTTGATCGTGTATCGTGACAATGGCTTCTTCTGCAGGTTTGCTCTGTGCTTTGGAATGATGGGCGTGATGATAGAGCTCTTCTCTTCGCATCAGCGTATTTTGCCAGTTAAAGTGGCTCTCTAAAGAGCCAAGTTCAACAACTTGCGCTCCATTTTTCGCTGAGACAACAACACTTAAATCTGTGGTTTTGACCTTGAGCTCATCGTAGCCGTCTCCGTCTATATCTATGAGCTCAAAACTTCTCTTATCTATTTTGTTGTTTGCTTCTATCTCTAAGAGGTAACGGTAGGCATTGTCACGCAGGCTCGGCAGATACAAACCGCCAAAGACGCCATGCCAAAAAACATCATTTGTCTGTAGTTTATAGAGTGATTCAACTGTTTTTAGATCGAAATTTTCTTGTAATGTGCTGAGTTGTAACATCCGTTTATGCAGATAGTTGCTTTCGTGGTATTTGATAAAGAAGTTTTTCCAAATACCCCCTTTAAGGGTATCTTTTCCTGTTTCTTCTTTTAATCTCTGCAACGCTTTTGCCTGTGAGAGCTGTAGGCTCCACTCTCCCATCTCCTCATAAGAGCAGTTGTCGAGATATACCAGACCTGCGGAGCGGTTTTTTGCTTTGTATGCTCCATAGTGCTGCGTTGTTATCATGGGGTGTGCTAATACTGCTTCTACAAATTTTTGCAGCCATTTTTGTTCATATACCCATTCGTGTGTTTGCGGCCAAAGTCCAAACTTCTCTGCATCATCAAAGATAATGGCTGCAGCGTTGGCATCGGTGTTGTGTGAAAGTATCTTCTCTATCGCACGCTCAACTGTAAAAAAGGGCAGGGCATAGCGCAGATCTTTTGCGATAGCAAAGAGTGCCATACTCTCTGCATTCTCCTCTGTAGTATGGTAAGTATTTAAATTCGCATCACAAAAACCATTGCTTAGAAAATGATAATCATCGACCATCACATACTCCAGACCACAGCTCTTTAGATCAGTGATCAATGAGGCTTCCCAGACTCTTTCTGTCAGCCATAGACCTTTTGGTGTTTGATGAAAATAGCGCTTGATATAGTTTGAGAGCTTTTGTATCTGTGCTTGTCTGTCCACAGAGGGAATAGAACTTAAAATCGGTTCATAATATCCGCCGCTTAACCACTCGATACTCCCTTTTTGTGTAAGTGTCTGCATAATAGAAAAAAGTTCTCTGTACTCTGTACGTATCTTCTCAAGCAGCCAGCCGCTGCAATGCAGGGAGAATTTAAATGAGGGGTATTGCAGCATCGTTTTGAAAAATGGCAGATAGGCATCACTGACGGCTTTTTGTAGGGCTGTGTCAAAATTATCTACGGGCTGATGCATATGAATACCAAACAGTAACGATACCTTTTTCATCTCATCTCTCCTCTATACAAACCAGTTTTTACTGTAATCATCATCTAGATCTATAAGCAGATCACCAAAGCTCGGCAAGGTCTGCAAAGCGCTCTCTTGCGTCTCTATCTCAAAACGCAGACTGAGTTTGGGAACATCTATGGTACTTTTATCGATGCTTAGTTCGAGCCACTCATTACAGGCACTCTCTATCTTTAAAGTATCAAAGCTCTCTGCTCCTCCATCGAAAGAAACTTTTGCTTCTATCTTTAAGGGGTCGATCATTATCCGTATCATACCCTTTTTACATAAGGCTTTTGTCACACCTTCAAAGGCAAAATAGAGTTTTTTTGCATCTTGTCCAAAATATATTTTTTCTACAAGACCTTGGGTTCGCTGCATTGTTGAAAAAAGGTGTGACTCATCAACAACACCACATCCCATCCACTCAAAAAAGGAGTCTTTCTTGCCATCGATTTGAGGTGAAATATCGCTTTGGGGTTGAATGAGAAAATCCCGAGCACTTCTCTCTTTGACAAGAGGTACAAAGAGGTCTTGGGGCGGGTTTATCTGCATGAGTTGATAGACCTCTATAAGATTGTTTCTAAAGAGCGAGTCAAATTCATTATCAAAGATAGTATGATGGTCATTGCCATACCACCAGAACCAGTCCGAAGACTCTGCTACTAAGAAGATTTCATCGATCTTGAGCTTTACATTTTCGCTAAGAGAAGAACTATGACGCTCAAAATCTCTTTTTGTCATGTAGAGCAACTCCCATGCTCTTGTTTTCTCTTTGTCTCCTACCCATGTGTCAAAGTTTCCGTTTATCCAGCTTCCAGGGGCTAAATGCTCTAATGATCTGGCATCTTTTTTTTGCAGCATATCCATAGTGAGCGTTTCACACCAAGGGGCCTTTTCTATTTTGCCATAGAGCGCATTTAAAAAATCAAAGCCATTGTTCTCATAATACTCCCAGGCATTTTCACCGTCAAGTATGACAAAGAGCGTTGCATCTGCACTCTTTGTCTCAATACTTTTGAGCTCTTTTAAAAAAGAGTCTGCTGCTGCGTTTGACTCTTTGTATCTATACTCAAAACCGATAAGATCACTGAGTCTGTGGTCTCTGAAACCGATAAGCATATCATTGAACCTGTAAGTTTTGTAGATGTTTTCTTTGTTGTTATCATTAAGTGATTTATAAAGAATGGCTTCATCTGTCGCTATCCATGAGATGCCCAAAGAGCAGAGCAGCGCAACGCTTTTTTCATCTACGGCACCCTCTGCAGGCCAAAATCCTACAGCCTCTTGTTCAAAGGTCTCCTTGTAGAGTTCTTGAGCTTTTTGTATGTGGCGTTTTGCATCACTTTTCAAAGGGAGAGCATTTTGTGGTATCACTGCGTTTGGATCGGCTCTTTTTGCATTTTGCATATCGAGTAAAAGAGGAAGGATAGGGTGATAGAACGGGGTGGTGGCGATACTTATCTGCTGCGTTTGCAAAAGCTTTTTATAAAAATCCCATATACCGCCTACAAATTCTTGAAGCGTTGCAAGCAGCATGGTCTTATCATCTATGCTAAAATCTCTCTGTTTTTTTAAGAGTTTTTGTACCGTTGTATTGCTGCGTTTGAGATAATTACCACACCACGCAAGAATAAAGAGCAATTCAAGATCTAAGAGCTCCGCATCATTGTAGTGCTCTTGTTCGTAGAGTTGTGCATAACGGCTCAAAGGCTTCACCATGGTTTCAAAATGTGAACTTTTGGCGATCTTTATAAGCCATTTTCTTTCACCCTCTTGGAGTTCTTTTGGCTCTTTGAGCCATAATCTAAGAAATTTGTCATGTTCTTGTGGATTTTGTGTGTAGAGTTTGAGCTGTTGTATCAGCGGAGCTGTGATATTAAAGGTGGCATTTATCTTATATTGGCTGAGTATCCACGGCATATCATAGTAATCTTTTATCGCATGCATAAAGACCCATGGCATCTGCATAATGCCCTCTTTGTTGCGATAATCAGGTTGGTGCATATGCCAGATAAGACTCAACTTCATACTCTTTTCCTATTCGCCCTCTATTTTTTCTATCATCTTCATATACTTTTTGTAAAGCCTCTCACCTCTCTCTTTATCAACTGCCTGAATATAGAGATTGAGATGTTCGCTGTATTGATCTGGTATCATGAGTACCCAGTCATTCGTATCTTCCCAGATTTTTACGCCCACTTGAGAACAGGAGTGCTTCTCTTTTGCATATTGTAAGAACTTACGCATCATCTTCCCTTTGAGTCGCTGAGGACACTCTACCAAGAAGTGTTGATAGTAAAAACTCTCCAAAGAGGAGACAAGTTGAGAGAGTTCTACTTTGTAGGTACTGAGCAGTTCCATGATCTTCAAGCCCGCATAGATGGCATCTCGGGTATAGGTGAAATCTGTAAAAGTAAAGTTTCCATCGACCGTAGCTACGAGGTCATACTTCTTTAGTTTTTTCGCTTTGAAGTTTGCATAGACACCTCTCTCTATAATAAGATTTTTAAAGTGTCTGATATCAGGTGCCCATGTTGGCAGAAAAACTCTTCTTTTCTCGTTCATTGCATCAAGATTTAAAAGTTCCAGTACAGCATAGAGTGCTTGCACCTTGCTGAGGACTTTACCCTCATCATCTATAAGAACGATTTTTTGAGCATTAGGGTAGACTATGATTCCCATATCATAAGAGAGAGATTTAACGATATTTGAAACATCAGCAAAGGATTTTTTCTCCAAAAGCGTGATATTGGAGAGCTTTTGTTCATTGTAGTAGGAGTTTAGTAGAATATTTTCTACATTTATCTCGTTCATTATCTTTGGAAAGATATCTGTTGTCGTACCATGCATCAGATCCAGAACTACTTTAAAGTTTTCATGTTTGACTATCTTATGGTCTATCTTATCAATAACATCATGTAGATAGTTGATACACTCAAGATGATGCATACTTTCACGGATATGACCTATCTTTGCATAGTCCACTCTGCGGAACTTTTCATTGAAAAATGCTTTTTCTATCGCTTTGGCAGACTCTGAATGGATCTTCATAGCCTCATCATTGAAAAAGGTTATCTCAGAACTTGCGGTATCGTTGAGGCAGCGTTTAAAGTGTACACCTGCTATGAGCTGGGTATTGTTTGCAAGGGTATAACGCAGTGCAGAGGGGGGAATCTCTTTGAGATCCAAAACATTAATACCCGATGAGAGCAGACCGCCTAAAAAAGCTCTCTTTATCATACGAGAGTTCTTGTCATGGTCACGTCCAACGATTACCGTACTAAAAACAGGGAGTTGCGCACCAAAAGCTTCCGCGAGCTTTGTAGCCATTTCACAGGAGAGCTCAATGTTACTTTTTCCATAGACGCTTCCATCTTCGAATATGGAATTTTTGTACTTGCTTCCTAAGATCAGATTGCTCGTTACGATGGATGCTGGTTCTATTTTTTTATCAGGCCAGATAATGACATCTTTATCAAAACGCGCCAACTCTCCGACCTCGCAGTTCTCTGCCAAAATAAGTCCGGACATCGCCGTTACATTTCTGTCTATAAAGTTGTGATTACATATAACTCCGTTATCAAGCAAAAGGTGTTTATTGACTTTGATGTCATTCCAAAACACACTGTTTTTAATTTTGCTTGAAGCACCTATGGTTACATTGTCGCCTATGATTGTATTGGTTAGTTTTACATTCTTTTTGATGGTGACATTATCACCTAGCACTACGGTACCTATGATCTCTACTGATTTGTCAATATCGCTCTTGCCCTGCATATAGAGCTTGCCATCGGGATATTTTTTCTTTTTTCCACTGAGTTTGAATTTTACTTTTTTATTTAAGATATCTTCATAGACCTCTCGGTAACTTTGAGGATTTCCTACATCACGCCAATAGCCTTTGAGATTATATGCCATAAGTGGAATGTTCTCTTCCATCAAAGTTGGAAACAGATCTTTTGCGAAGTCGAAGTTCTCGCCTTTTGGAATAAAGTCTAGAATCTCAGGTTCTATAATGTAAATACCTGTATTTATCGTATCACTAAAGACCTCTCCCCAACTTGGTTTTTCCAAGAATTTTTCTATCACATGATCTTCATTGGCGATGACCACACCAAATTGAAGAGGATTCTCTACAGAAGTAAGCCCTATGGAGAGTTTTGCATCTTGTCTTTTATGGAATTTAAAAAGTTTTTTAAAATCAAAATCAGTTACTAGATCCCCACTGATAATGATGAAGTTTTCATCGCCAATATGCTCTTGCGCAAATTTCACAGCCCCCGCTGTTCCATAATCATCATCAGGAATGACATAGGTGATCTTGATGCCAAAAGCACTGCCGTCACCAAAGTAGTCTTGAATGACCTCGGGTTTGAAATACAGAAGAACTATAAACTCTGTAATACCCAAATCTTTGAGCATCATCATCGTGTGTTCCATCATTGGCCGATTCATTATCGGCAACATTGGCTTTGGTCGTGAATGGGTCAGTGGCTGGATACGTGTTCCAAATCCACCCGCCATAACTACTGCTTTCATCTGTTTCTCCCTTTTTTAATTACATGAAATCCTCAAAGCTTGTAACTTTTCCCCTTGTTAGGCTTTCATTTGACTTGCGATATAATCAGCTACTTCCAAAAGTCTTTGAGAATAGCCATACTCATTGTCATACCATGCCATCACTTTTATCATGCTCTCGCCTACAACACTAGTAGAGAGTCCATCGACTATGCTTGAGTGACGATTTCCTAAAATGTCAGAAGAGACTATCTCATCTGTTGTAAATTCCAAGATACCTGCAAGTTCACCCTCTGAAGCTTTTTGAAATGCTGCGTTTACACTTGCTATATCTACTTTTTTATTTAGTAGTGCCACAACTTCTGTGATAGCTCCATCAGGAACAGGAACACGCAGTGCCATCGCTTCCATTTTGCCCGCTAATGCAGGGATGACCTCTACAGTTGCAATAGCAGCACCGGTTGTTGTTGGAATGATGTTAATAGCAGATGCACGGCCGCGTCTGCGTTTTTTTGCCCGTTTGTCAACAGTTACCTGCGATGAGGTATAGGCATGGGTTGTTGTTATCATGGCATTTTTAACGCCAAAGTTCTCTTCAAGCACTTTCATAACAGGTGCAAGAGAGTTGGTCGTACATGAAGCATTAGAGATGATGTGATGTTTTGCATCATCATACGCAGCATGATTGACCCCTTTTACAATGGTAAGGTCAACATTTTTTCCCGGTGCAGATATAAGTACTTTTTTTGCACCTGCTTGAATGTGCTGTACGGCAAGAGTTCCATCTGTAAAACGTCCGGTACAATCAAGAACGATGTCAATCCCGAGCTCTTTCCAAGGAAGTTCCAAAGGGTTGTGATTGCTTACGATAGTGATCTCATGTCCGTCAATGATAAGCTTCTTCTCTTCTGTGCTGATATCAAAATCCGCACGTCCGTGAACAGAGTCATATTTTAAAAGGTAAGCAGCATCTTCAACACTTGAAGTGTTTGCTGCGACTATTTCACAGTTTTTTGGAAGGTTATTGATATAGTGTCTTAAAACCTGATTTCCAATACGTCCCAGTCCGTTAATTGCTATGCGTTTTTTCATCTTATTTTCCTTATGTTATCTTTGTTGTTCTTGTAACTCTTTTGAGATGGGAATGTAGAATTTATCGAGATAATCCTGCATCATTCGACGGGCACTAAAGCTTGCAGGAATAGTGCTCATAGCCTCTTTCATTTTCTCTACCCAGCTGTTTGGTATGCCATTATTGTCAATATCATAATAGAGCGGTACTATCTCATTCTCAAGCAGATCATACAGCTCATTTGCATCTGCATCATCGTCAGATACTTCACTGCCAAATGCCCAGCCGTTTTTTCCATTATAAGCTTCAGGCCACCATCCATCAAGCACTGAGAGATGCAGGGTTCCGTTTAAAGAGGCTTTCATACCACTTGTTCCGCAGGCTTCCATTGGGATTTGAGGATTGTTCAGCCAAACATCTACTCCATGAAGCAGGTATTTGGCTACATTCTCACCATAATCTTCCACAAACGCAATACGACCACGGAATCGTGGATCCTGTGCTGTTTTAAAGATATGTTGGAGTATCTTTTTACCGTTCATATCTGCAGGGTGTGCTTTACCCGCAAAAATGATCTGAACAGGTTTGTCTCTATTATTTATGATCTTTTGTAAACGATCAAGATCTCGTAAGATCAGATCAGGACGCTTGTACTCTGCCATTCTGCGTGCAAAGCCGATAGTTAAGATATCTGGATCAAGAAGAACACCCTCTGCCATTGCGACCATAGGATCTATGCCATCGTGTGCATATTTAATTCGTACACGTTCTCTGATGAAATTGACCATAGTTACCTTGGAGTTCTGTGAGATCTTCCAAATCTTTTTATTTTTAATATCTTTTACAAAACCCCATAAAGCAGTATCATCTTGAATTAGAGTCCACTGCTCCCCCATTGAAGTGATGAGATCTTCCGCCAGTTCGTCACTAAGCCATGTTGGAATATGCACACCATTGGTGACATAATCGATCTCTGCTTTTTTACCATTTGTAAGAGTTGGAAGTACATGCTGCCAAATATCTGTAGCAACTGCAGCATGCTTTTTACTTACTGCGTTTCGGTTGTTACACATATTCAGACCAAAGACGGTCATATTAAATCCTGCAGAAGGGTTGTCAGGATTAAGACCATAGCTCATAAATTGTTCTTTGTCCATCCCAAGTCTGTTCCAGTAGTCGTGAAAAGATGCACTCATCATATCAAAGGCATAAACATCGGTCGCTGCTTGGAGTGGGGTATGGGTTGTAAATACAGAAGTCTGTTTTACCTTTTCAATGGCCTCATCCAATTCCAAATTCTCTTTTTCCATAAAAGTTCGTATACGTTCAAAAAGTGCAAAGGCAGGATGCCCTTCGTTGAGGTGAAGTATGGAGTATTCGATGCCGAGTTCTTCCAGTACACGATAACCGCCAATTCCTAAAACGATCTGTTGTCGAAGACGCTGATTCATATCTGTTGTGTAGAGACGTGAAGATATTTGTCTGTCCCACGGGTCATTTTGCTCTATGTCCGTATCGAGCAGATAGAGTGTTACACGTCCTACATTGATCTTCCACACTGTCGCATAGACAGCAGGTTCGATAAAAGGTACTTGAATGGTAAAGTGCTCATTGTTCTCATCCAACACTCTCTCGATTGGTGCGACATCTTTTTCAAGTGTCTCTTCTGCTCCATTTTGCCAGCCGTCAGTGCCTATGAACTGGCGTACATATCCTTGTGGATACATAAAACCTATGCCTACCATAGGAAGTCCCATATCACTGGACTCTTTTAAAATATCACCTGCTAAAAAACCAAGACCACCTGAATAGATAGGCACAGAGTGGTGTAGACCATACTCTGCACAGAAGTAAGCGATAGGCAGAGGCTCTTGTGCATAAATATTCGTATCATTGATATACATCTCGAACATATCATAAACATAATGATATTCACGCATAAAGTGCTCATCTTCACATGCTTTGTCAAGCTCTTCTTGGGACATGCTTTGCAGCATTGCGATAGGGTTGTGTGCACTCTCTTTCCAGAGATAGGAATTTAGACGTTTAAAAAGATTTTTTCCACGTGGGTTCCATGTCCACCAAAGATTAAGAGAGATCTCTTTTAATCCCTCTATCTCTTTAGGTAGTTTTGGAATGGCTATATTTACAGAGGGATCGCTCTTTATCATGATTTAGCCTTTTATTTCCAAGTATAAATTGCTGTATCTTCAAGCATCATCTCTATCTCTAAAAGTCTATTGTATTTTGCAAGTCTTTCACTTCGTGAGGCTGAACCTGTTTTTAGATGTCCTCCATCCATTGCTACTGCAAAGTCGGCTAGAAATGTATCTGCTGTCTCTCCTGAACGGTGTGAGATGAGGTAGCGCCAACCATTGTCACGGCACATTCTAACAGCATCGATCGTTTCGGTGACTGTTCCTATCTGATTGAGTTTTATAAGCGAAGAGTTTGCTGTATGCTCTTGAATACCGCGTGAGATGAACTTAGTGTTCGTTACAAAGATATCATCACCGATAACCTCTATCTTATCGCCAAGAGCAGCTGTGAATTTTGCGAAACCTTCCCAATCCTCTTCAGCTAAAGGATCTTCCCAAAAGATGATGGGATACTTCTCTACCCACTCTTTTGCAAGCTCTATCATCTCATCACTTGTTTTATGCCCTGCACCAGACCATTTCAGATCATAATTACCTTTTTTGTCCGTACAAAATGAAGTTGCAGCACTGTCTATACCTATCATAATATCACGACCCGGTGTGAATCCGGCCTTTTGGATAGCTTCAATGATAAGCTCCATAGCCTCTTCATTACTGCTTAGATCAGGTGCAAAACCACCTTCATCTCCAACAGAGGTAGCAAGGCCTCTCAGGGCAAGTATCTTTTTAAGGGCATGAAAGGTCTCAGCTACATAACGCAGTCCTTCACTAAAGCTTGGTGCACCTACTGGAACGGCCATAAACTCTTGAAAATCCACAGAGTTGTCAGCATGTTCTCCGCCGTTTAAAATATTCATACATGGAACAGGTATGCGTCTGGCATCGGTTCCTCCAAGGTATTCATAGAGTTCCAAACCACTTGAAGCTGCTGCTGCTTTTGCCGCGGCCATACTTACTCCGAGTATCGCATTCGCACCAAGGTGTGATTTGTTCTGTGTACCATCAAGGTCGATCATAGCTCTGTCGATCTTTGCCTGTTCTTTTGCATCCATTCCGACAACAAGAGAAGCGATATGATTATTGACATTAAAGACGGCTTTACGTACACCTTTACCATTATAGCGCTCAGGGTCATTGTCACGTAACTCTGCGGCTTCATACTCTCCTGTACTTGCACCAGAGGGAACAGATGCGGAGACTTTTGTGCCATCTTCAAGTTCCATCAGTACACGAACTGTAGGGTTTCCCCGTGAATCTAAAATTTCTAAAGCTTTTACGCTTTTTATTGTTGTATTTGCCATTGTATTATCCTCTGCTTCTTTGCATCATACTTTTAAAAAAGATCTGCTGTGCGAGTTTTGAAAAAGCTTCTGTTAATGTCGGGTGCGGATGGATGGCTTTCATCACATCCATGGCACTCATCTCATTTGCCACTATTAATGAAGCTTCACCGATAATGGAAGCCGCATCTTCACTGACGATCTCTATACCGATAATGACCTTCGTCTTTTTATTGATAATATATTTTAGATAGCCTTGAGGACTTTTATCCAACTGTGCCCGAGCATCCTGTGCATAGTTGTAGATTTCTACATCGATATCTATATCATGTTTCTTTGCATCTGTTTCATTGAGTCCGACGACCGCAATTTGTGGAGAGCTGAAAAGTACCCATGAATTTTTACTGTAATCAACTATGTGTGGAGATGGTGCAAACATATTGTGGATCACGATTCCTGCTTCATAACTTGCTGTATGTGCAAATTTAGGAGCATTTATCGCATCACCACACGCATATATATGTGCTTGTGAAGATTGAAGTTTGTCATTGACTATAACGCCGTGTTTATCAAATTCTACCTTTGCTTTGTCTAGTTCCAAACCATCGAGATTTGCAACTCTTCCTGTTGCAAGAAGTACATTTTCATAGTGTAGAGTCCTCTCCTCAGCATTTTGTGAAAATCGTACGACGAACTTCTCATCCGTAAAATCAATACTTTGCAGAGTGACATTTAAATCGACCGTGATCCCACTTGTCAGCATTTCATTTTGTACAGCAAGTGCAGCATCCTCACCTACGTGTTTTAAGATTCTTTCACTTCTCTCCAAGATATGGGTCTTGACTCCGAGTTTGTGGAACATTTGTGCTAATTCACAGCTAATGGCACCTGCACCGATGAATAGAATCTCTTTTGGAAGGGTCTCTTCGAAGAAGACATCTCTGTTCGTCCAAACTTTTTCAAGTGCATCTCCTTTGATCGGGGGAATCGCAGTTTTTGCACCTGTTGCGATAATGGCTTTGTCAAAATCCAGTAACTCTTCATTTAAACGTAGAGTATGGGTGTCGACAAATTTTACAACTCCTTGTCTAAATTCCAGTGTTGGAAGTTTCTCTATCTGCATTAATGCGCCCATAGAACGTTTTTTAATGATCTCATCTTTGTCTTTTAGCACCTCTTCCCAATGGATCTGTGGATGCTCTTCATCAATATGAAATCGTTTGGACTCTACAACTTCAAAGTAACGATTTGCTGCATTTTCCAGTACTTTTGAAGGGATACATCCTTCAAAAAGACACTCCCCACCTGGTGCACTGCGTTTATCTATGAGCAGCACCTTTTTGCCAAACTGTGCAGCGGCCATAGCTGCTGGTGTTCCAGCAGGTCCTGCTCCTATTACTATTAGATCATAATGTGTATTCATCTCAATTCCTTATCTATTCTTGAGTAAACTCTTCAATGGCATTTTCAACCGGTATCATATACATAAGTGCAGGTCCGCCATGCATAAGTACTGCCTGCATAGCAGATTCGAGTATCTCTTGTTTTGTTGCTCCTGCACTGAGAGCTCCCTTTACATGAAGGGCTATACACCATTCACATTGGGCAGAAACAGCGAGTGCTACATTAATTAATTCTGTTTGTTTGTTTTGCAGAACAGTGGATTGTTCTGTCGCCATCATAAATTTATTGAAGGCTTCGATCTGATGCGGTACATCTTTTTGTAGTTTACCTATTAACTCTTTTATTTCAGTCAGTTTCTCTTGATTTGTTTTCATCATAGCGACCTTACTTTAGTAGTTTTAGCGCCTCTTTGAGCGTTGCGTTCTCCGATGTAATGGCATGAATCGCATTTGCCATTTTCACTGCCTCTTTAAATGGTCTTTGGTGAATATTTCGACCTGTTCCATTTCCTCGTGCTCCACTTTTGTGAATCTGTTCATAGAGTTCTGTTAAAAAGGCTTTTTCATCGACTTTGGCACCGCCTTCACAAAGAACTCCACTGCGTCCTGCTGCCATAGTTACCTCTTTTAGCGCCTCGGCATCGAAGTTCCCTTTTTTGTCATAAGGAACTTTCAGTTTGATGAAGTCAGCACCAAGAGCCGCTCCGACACCTGCTGCGCCTGCTATTAGATGTCCGTCATGCTCATTTTTTACAAAATTGCCTTTTGGATATATCCAAAGTACAGCCAAAAGACCGTTCTTATGTGCTTCATGAACAATACGGGCTGCTTGAGCAAGCATGGAGTGTTCATGCTCTCCACCGAGGTAGAGCGTATATCCTACACCTTTGATGTCAAGACCGCTCTCTTTGGCAAAACTAACGACATCGCCGACGCTCAACCATGCTTCTGAATAAGGATCTTCTTCGCTGTAGGGAACAAGGTTTGTCTTGGAGTTGAGCTTGACAAGATAAGGTACGTTTTTGTAATCACGTCCATACCTGCTGATAAGTCCGAACTGTGTTGCAAAAACACCTATTTTGGCTTTTGAAGCAATCTTGAACATATGCTCAGGGGAGTTATCCTCTAGCGGAATGCCTTTGCCGTAAAAGTCATTGTTAAGGTGTTCGACCTTTTGATCACCTGCAAAAAGCATTAAGTGATTTGTGCCGTTCGTTGCACTTTTGAGATTTTTCTTATAAATCGATACTTTGTTCTTGGGTACATCTGCTGGAATATTGTATTTCATGATTCTTCTCCATCATCTTCATCGTCTATATCTTGTACAAAAACACCGCCAAGCAGCAGTGCAACGCCATCGAATAAAAGGCTTATTCCAACAAGGATTCCAATTAGAAAAAGAGAGCTTGTCGGCCAGCCTACTACAAATAAGACACCCAGAGCCAAAGATGTAATGGCATTGAAAAGCCATACTAACCATATCTTCTGTGGTCTAAGTGAAAGGGCTAGGGAAAAACCTGCAAAGGCATCTGTGAAAAAATAAACGGCAAATACAAGTCCAAGTACTGCAGCTCCCTGCAAAGGGTAGAACAGGATCAAAAATGATGCAAGTATTAAAATAAAGCTCTTAAGCCATCCTATCCAGTCTTCGCGGTTACTCTTATATGTGAGCACTGCGGCAGAGACTCCTGCGAAAAGCATCAAATACCCTACTAAAAGTACAGTTGTCAGACTCATAAAAGTAGGAAATAAAATACCGATTGCTCCAAGCAGTACAAAGAGTGTACCGCCTATTTTTGCGTGTTTTTTAAAATGATCTACAAGGTTTTTGTTAATATTTACTTCTAGATTAAGATTTTTATGCCATTTCCACATAGTTTATCTCCCTAGCTTTTTCTCTAGTTTACCTATATCTTCTATTGTCTTTAAAACTGAGTCAGGATTGAGGCTCATAGAATCAACACCTATCTCTACAAGGTACTCTGCCATTTCAGGATAATCAGACGGTGCCTGACCACAGATACCACTGTGACGCTTATTGCGTTTACACCCTTCAACTGCCATTTTTATCATGCGTTTAACACCTTCATCACGTTCATCATAGTCAAACGCAACGACTTCACTGTCACGGTCAACTCCAAGAGTAAGCTGTGTGAGGTCATTACTACCGATACTAAACCCGTCAAAGATCTCACTAAATTCATCAATACTGATAACATTGTTTGGAATTTCACACATTACATAGATCTCAAGACCATTTTCACCCTGTTTAAGACCATATTTTGCCATCGTATCTACGACAAGTTGTCCCTCTTGAACTCTACGACAAAATGGAATCATCAAAGTTACATTGGTAAATCCCATCTCATCACGTACTCTCTTCATTGCCGCACACTCTAGTGCAAATCCCTCTTCATAGTTTGGATGAGCATAACGTGATGCACCACGAAAACCGATCATCGGATTATCCTCTTGAAGTTCAAAGGTACTTCCTCCAAGAAGCGTTGCATACTCATTTGACTTAAAGTCGCTCATACGAACGACACATGGTTTTGGATAAACAGCAGAAGCGATCGTTGCAACACCTTCAGAGAGTGTTTTTACAAAGAAATCTTCCATACTTTCATATGCTTCAGAGAGCTCTTCGAGCTGTGCACGAGTATCTGCATCTACACGTTCAGGATGTTTCAATGCCATCGGGTGTGCTTTGATGTACTCATTAATGATGAACTCCATACGTGCAAGCCCAATACCATCAACAGGCAAAGATGCAAGAGAAAATGCCAGATCAGGGTTACCAAGGTTCATCATGATCTCTGTTTTTGTTTTTGGCAATTTACCAAGATCCGTTTTGATGATCTCAAAATCAAGTTTTCCTTCATAGATGTGTCCATCTTCACCATCTGCACAACTGACCGTCACTTCATCCGCATCTTTTAAAATATCTGTTGCATTATCACAACCAACAACAGCAGGAATACCAAGTTCACGACTTAAAATTGCCGCGTGACAGGTACGTCCACCTTTGTTTGTGATGATTGCCGCAGCAATTTTCATGATCGGTTCCCAGTCAGGATTTGTGGTATCGGCTACAAGCACTTCACCTGCTTTGAACTTATCGAGTTGGCTTACATCTTTAATGTAGTGTGCTTTTCCTTGACCGATCTTTGTACCGATGGCTTGACCGGTTACAAGGAGTTTACCTTTTTCTTTGAGATGATACACCTCAAGAACATTCCCTTTTTTCTGAGACTCTACGGTCTCAGGTCGGGCTTGAACCATATAGAGATGTCCATCTACTCCATCTTTTGCCCACTCCATATCCATCGGTTTATGATAGCCTGCTTTTTGTGAGTAGTGATTTTCTACCTTGATGGCATATCCTGCGAGAACCATTACATCTTCATCTGTAATACAAAAATGGCTCTGCTCCTCTTTTGTGGTAGGAATGTTTTTTGTATATTCTACTGCTATATTGTCAAGATTGATCGTGTCTGTAAATATCATCTTTTGCTCTTTTGAACCGAGTGAACGTTTGAGAACTGTGCGGAATCCTTTGTTATATGTTGGTTTATGAACATAAAAAGCATCTGGATTTATCGTGCCCTGCACAACATTTTCACCAAGTCCAAGGGCTGCGTTTATAAAGACAACATCTTTAAAACCTGTCTCTGTATCAAGTGAGAACATAACACCGCTTGCTCCAATATCACTACGAACCATTTTCATAACAACAACAGAGAGATAAACTTTTAGATAATCAAAACCGTTGTCATATTTGTAGTGGATAGAGCGGTCTGTGAAGTTTGACGCGAGACATCTTTTGTAAGCATCAAGGAGTTCATCTTCGTTGGAGATATTTAGGTAAGTGTCATTTTGTCCGGCAAATGAGGCTTCGGGAGAGTCTTCGGCAGTGGCAGAGGAGCGTACAGCAAGTGAGAGCTCATCGCCGTACTCCTCTTTGAGTTTGGCATATGCTGTGAGAATATCTGTTTTGAGATCATCTGGGATTTCACAGTTGTATACGATATCTCTACATGCTTTACCATGCTTTTGCAGGGCGTCGACACTGTTTACATCCAATGTATCGAGTTCCTTGTGGAGTTTGTCCCAAGCACCATTAGATTCAAGCATATATCTGTATGCACTTGAGGTAACAGCAAAGCCGTTAGGAACACGCACACCTTCGGAGATAAGATTCTGATACATCTCACCCAAAGAGGCATTTTTCCCGCCAACTTCAGCAACATCGTCTATACCTATTTCGTTAAACCATTTAATATTTGACATCTAATAACTCCTTTTAGTAACTTGCTATTAGAAGTATTTTACTCCTTGAAAAGTAAATGGAAGATGACATTAATCATTTTTGATAATATTTATAAGTTTTAGTTTAAATGTGGTTCCATGTGAAAGTTGGCTTTGTAGTGAGATCTTGATACCCAGTTCATCACATAGTTTTTGTACTATGTGCAGTCCTATCCCTATGCCTCTGTCTTGTTCTTTATAGAAACGTTCAAAGACCCTTTTTGGATTTTTGATACCTTTTCCCGTATCTTCGATCAAGAGAGTGCTTTTTTCTAAACGCAGCGTTACACTGCCATTCTTCTTATTATACTTTGCTGCGTTTGAGAGAAGATTGTCAATGATGCGGCTAAAAGCATCCCTGTTCGTAAAAAGAGTAGCATTCATATCTTCTATATGAAAAGAGATATCTTTATGGTTTGCGGATATAAGCTCAACACGCTCTTTTAAAAAAGGTTTTAGAGCAAACTCTTCTTTTTGAGATGCATGAGAGTGGAGGTATGAACGCAAGTTGTTCTGAAGATTGAGAATATTTTGAATGCTGTTCTCAATTCTTCTGATCTGGGAGTTTTCTCCTATTTTCGTTTTTAACATAGATATGTTTAAACGCAGTGTGGAGAGTGGAGTGTTGAAATCATGTAAAATATCTTTTATGAACTCCTCTGTTAAACGCAGTGCATTACGCAGAGGTGAAAGTGCATAAAGTGCAAAGAGAAGGGAGAGCAGGGCAACGATGAGCTCTAAAACCAAGAACTGTAAAAAGAGGGTTCGTTTGATAGTGTTCACTCTTACATTATAACGATTCTTTTCAAGATATATCTTGAGGTAATTTCTACGTGAATTTGGAATTGTAAAGTAACTGCTGAGTTCTTTTGGTGTTTTATAGAGTTTGTAGAGTTCATGCTCATCTTTTGGAACAAAATCTATCTTATACTCTTTACATTGCAGATCAAAACTGCAAATACGCATCTGAGCAAATATCTGTTCATCAAGAGTTTGTACCTCTTTTTGAAAATTAAGGAAAAAAAGTGCGCCAATTAGCAGGGATTGGGAGAGGAAAAAGAGCAAAAAGCTCTTGATCAGGGACTCTTTTTCAACTTTTTTCAAGAATGTATCCTACGCCGCGAATATTTTTAATAGGCAGATCTGTAATATGTTTGAACTTATTGAGAGCTACACGCAGGGCAGAATCAGAAGGGTGCAACAGACAATCCATTAAAATCGATTTATCGAGTACATTACCGATATTATGCATAAAGATATCACATAGGCACTCTTGTACTTCTCCAAGAGCTACAATATTACCATCAATGTAGAGCTCTTTTTTCTCAGGAACATATTTGAGGTTTTTGTACTCAATATCTTTGCTTGCATGAGAGAGTTTTGCTTTTACGCGTATAAGTAGCTCCTCGGGAAAAAAAGGTTTTTTGATGTAGTCATCCGCACCGACTTCAAAGCCTTTGGCTATGGTATTTAGATCTACAAGTGCACTGATGAAGATGGTAGGGGTAGTGTCATCAGCATTACGCAGACTCTCCAAGAGCTCGATGCCGCTTATATCTGGAACATTGATGTCAAAAACATACAGATCATACTTGTTCTCATAAGAGGCATCAATGGCATCATTGCCATTGTGTACAAGAGTGACCCTGTAGTCGTGCATCTCGAGCAGTTCTTTGAGAGTCTCTGCCAGCTCATAATCATCTTCAAGAAGAAGTATAGTTTTTTTCATCATTGCTCTTTTTAAAAATAATAACCTATTTTAAGGGAGAGTGCATTATCACTTGCTGAATCACTAAGCCCATATGCATAACTAAATATTAAAAACTGGTGTCTGTTGATAGTGTAGTAGCTGTATAAAGAAGCGGTTTGAATATCTTTTACCCCTACATAGATACTGTTAGCGACATTATATGAACCACTCATATATAGTTTATTTGTAAAATAGTATCCGATACCTCCATTATAGGCATTGGTATCTTGGTATCTGTAATTATTATTAGCATCAACGACATCATCATCATTTATCATAGTATAGCCATAACCACCGAAGAGGTTGAGTTTATTAAGGGTGTAACTTAAACTTAATGTAGCTGTATAATCAGTATTGTTGTTATTGAGCGTTGAGTGATAGGTTGGTAAAAGAGCTCCAATTCCTAAACGGACAGAAAGAGTTTTTATCGGTCTTAAATTATATGCAGCTCCAATAAATGAATCGTTCATTCCACTGTCATTATAGTCATCACTGTTTGTTTGATAGGCGGAAGTAGAGGCTTGCAGTGAAAAGTTGCCATAATAGTAATCTGCTTGTAATGAAGCAGCATATGTGTCAGATCTGTTTAATGAAGTAAAATTTGAGCCTGAATAGTTCGCTCCGATAATAATGTCAGCATGTCCCTCTATCTTTTTTTTTGGAGTGATCTTTTGTATTGTACATCCGCTTGCATCAACGAGATCGATTAAGGGTGTATTTGGACATTTGTCAACGGAATCAGCTACACCATCCATATCAGAATCGACATAAGCAAAGAGTGTCGTAGAGAGAAGTGATGCAAGTATTAAAGGGAAAAATTTATTCATATTCTTTGTCTCCAGTGTAAAATAGTATGTGCTTGTATAGCCACCCTGAAGAGTGACTATGCTTTTAAAACTAGTGTCTCATTCCATTATTGTTAGGCATTCCTCCCGCACCATTAGCACCATTCGCACCATTGTCAGTGTGATCCATCATGTGTTGCATTTGATCTCCTGCTTGCATTTGGTTCATGTGTTGCATTTGGTTCATATGTTGCATTGTTTCTGCTTGTTTGTTTTGCGCCATGTCTTGTACTCTTTGGTGTGTCATATCACCCATCTCTTGTGCTTGGTCGTGTGTACCGTGTGCCATATCTTGAGTGTTTTGCATATTTTGTTGTACATTTGCATGCATTTTTTCTTGTAATTGAGAAATAGCTGCCATACGATCTTCTTGATTCATATTTACAAGCTCTTGTTTAAACTCATTCATAAGTTTAACACGCTCTTGTGCCGGTGCATTTTGAATTCTTTCAATTTGTGCATCGATAGTAGTCGGAGTTGTTGTACTAGTTGAATCTGTAGTAGTAGTTGTCTCCGTTGTTGTAGTTGTGTCAGTAGTAGTTGTTTGAGCAGTATCATCTGCCATGCCTAATGTTAATACTCCTAATAGAGCTACTGATAATGTAATTTTTGCAAAGTTCATTTTAAATCCTTTGTGTAAAGTTTAATTTTCAAACTTGGAAGTTTTGCAACTTCTTTGTTTTGATGTTGGTATTGTCACATAAAAGAGTTAGTGAAGTGTTAGTACTTAGTAGAAAAGATCTAGTAGATCTCTTTTACTCTTCCAACTTCACCGCTCATTAGACGGACTTTGATGCCGTGAGGATGTGTTGCAGATTTCGTAAGAAGATCTCTTACTATGCCATCAGTGAGTCTGCCACTCTCTTGGTCTTGTTTTAAGACAATGGCAACGCTCATCCCATGTTTAATATTAGCTCTTTTTGTAGCGTCCATAAATGTTTATCTTCCCTGTTATAAGCTTGAAAAGCCTTTTGTTTTTATAGGTGTGAGTATACAACAGTTTGCTTGAAATCTCAATTTGTTATGAAATACTCTCTTTCTAATTAACTATATTTACTTTAAAATGACTTTATTATTCAATTTAATTAAAAAAATTAACTTATGTGAATGAACATTGAATCCTTTTTTGGCATAATCCATGCCGTGTTTAATTATGAAAAGATGAGATTGTATGCTAGGGCACAAGAACTTAGTATGCAAGATGTCATAATATATAGTAAACACTAAATTTTATTTATAGGGGTAATAATGAAAAAAATTATTATATCTTCTCTCGTAGCTTCATCTTTGTTGCTTTCAAACTTATATGCAGATAAAGAAACGGTATTTGTTGGTGGTACTTTAGGTGGTGGTTCTGGGACTGTTTCTATTACTGACAGTAATACAGCTGTAACGTTTACTGATTCTTCAGATATAACTTCAAGTGATGCAAAAATATATATTGGTTATGGTCAAATCTACGGATTTATGCAAACTGGAACACTAAAACCTAAAACACAATATTTAAATGACTTAGACTATACAGCATACGGTGTTGGTTTTTTACGTAAAGCGAATTTTTGGAAAATGGATCTTAAAGTTGTAAATATTGTTCCTGAGTTCGATGCAGAAATAGCGTATGACAGTGTTACTGGAAATAATTTTAAAGATGCTTCAGGTCTTCTTATCTCAATTGATGCAGGACTTGGTTTTTCAATACCAAAATTTGAAAACTTAGAATTAGTTGCAGGCGTGGGATATGACATCCATGTAGTTAATAACAGTGATTCAACTGATAACAACGGGTATGTAAGCGGAAGCTGGAATATGACTTCTTTGAATGTAAATTTTGGTGCAAGATATAATTTTTAATAGATCTTCTATATATTTAATTTTTTAAATATTCATAATCTATTACTCCTATAAAGATAGGAGTAATAGTATGGTTAGTGTTACATTCCCATATAAGGTTTTAAAACCTCAGGAATATCGATGCTACCATCTTCATTTTGATAATTTTCCATGATAGCCACCATAGTACGACCTACTGCCAAAGAACTTCCGTTTAGTGTATTTACAAGCTCATTTTTCTTACCGTTCTTATAACGGATCTTTGCTCGTCTTGCTTGAAACTCTCTTGTATTTGAGATAGAACTTATTTCACGGTACTGGTTTTGTCCTGGAAGCCATACTTCGATGTCCGTTGTATGTGCTGCTCCAAAACCGAGATCCCCTGTACAGAGATTTACTAAGCGGTGAGGAAGCTCAAGTGCTGTTAAGATCTCTGATGCAGTTGCTACCATATCATCAAAAACAGCTTCGCTCTCCTCAGGTTTTGTGATACATACAAGCTCTACTTTGTGGAACTGATGTTGACGGATGATCCCGCGTGTGTCACGTCCTGCTGCACCGGCCTCTTTTCTGTAACATGATGTATAGCCTGTCATTTTTACAGGAAGTTGGTCAGCTGATAGAATCTCATCTTGAAAAAGATTTGTGAGCGGTACTTCTGCTGTTGGTATCAAAAAGAGGTCTTGATTTTCTATTTTATAGAGGTCATCTTCAAACTTTGGAAGTTGTCCTGTACCTTCAAGTGCTTTACGGTTTACGATATGCGGAACACTTACTTCTGTGTAGCCTTTTTTTGAATTGTAGTTGAGCATGAAGTTGATAAGTGCACGTTCGAGTTTTGCACCCATGTCATAAGCAACACTAAAACGGCTTCCTGCAAGTTTTACACCGCGTTCAAAGTCTATCCAGCCGTTTTGTTCTGCGAGTTCCCAGTGCTCTTTTGGTGTGAAACTAAACTCACGAGGGGTAAGAACTCTTTTAAGCTCTACATTGTCCTCCTCATCTTCTCCATCTGGTACATCATCATCAGGAATATTTGGAATTGCCATAGCAAGTGCTTCAAGCTCCTCTTGACGGAGACGTTGGATCTCAAGAGCATCAGCGATGCGGATCTTGTTCTCATCTACCTTTGCTTTAAGTTCAGAGATATCTTTGCCTTCGCGCTTATAGATACCAAACTCTTTGCTCATCGCATTTTGTGCGGCTTGGAGTGCTTCAAAGTTCGCTTTTGCCTCTTTGAGCTCTTCAAATTTTATTTTTACTTTTTCAAGGAGCTTTTCATCAACGCCCTTGCGTTTAAGTTTTTTACTTACAGTGTCAAAATCTTTTTGTAGTAGTTTTAAATCAATCATTATTTCCCTTGTTTATACTAAAATTTCTTTAGCTATGCCAAACTGGTTTGCTGTCATGAGGTGGATCTTCGGATGGAGCGCTTTGAGCTCATCGAAAAGCTTTTTACTCAACTCAAATCCTACTTTATACTCCTCTTCTACACCTTTTGTGTTCGCTTCACGAAGCTTGTCTATCCAACATGGCGGTACATTGATGCCCGGTACATGAGAAGATAGAAACTGTGCAGTGCGAAGTTTTGTAATTGGGAAGACACCCAAGATAAGCTCTGCACTTTTGTTTTCTGAACAACACTCGTCATTTGCATGTTCTTTGAGCTCTAAAAGCTCTTTTGCATTTTCAAGATCATACACAGGCTGTGTGATGATGCCTACTGCACCGTGCTTTATCTTTTTTTGCATCTTTTTTTGCAGTGTTTTTGGATTCTTTGCATAAGAGTTCACAACTGCAAAGGGGTGGATACGTGCAGGTGCAACAGCTAAAGGTTTTGCAGCATAATCCATCCCTGAGTTAAACGCAGCGATAATGTCGAGTAAGAGTGAACTGTCCGCCTCAAAGACACCTTTTGCGTTTGGCTGGTCACTGATGTTGGCAGGATCACCCGTAAGTGCCAAAATAGCACGTACATCAAATTCATTTGCCCCGAGCAGGTCAGACTGCAGTGCTATTTTATTTCTGTCGCGCATACTCATCGTTGCGATGACAGGCTTGTTAAATCTCTCTTGCAGTAGTTTTGCCGCAAAGAGGGCATTGAATTTTAGTTTTGCCAGAGGGTTGTCTGTCGTAGAGAACCCATCGACCATTTTATCAAGTCCGAGCTCTGCGATTTTGTCTATTGTAGGACTAAAAGTAGCAGAGTGTCCGGGTGTCGTTTCCAGTGTAATATATGTATCATTTTTTAACTTGTTTATCAGTGTATCAAACAAAAAATATCCTATTTCGCTATAATTTCGACATTATATACAAAAGAGAGAAAATTTATGCTAAAACTTGCGGTATTTGACTTTGATTCGACACTTATGGATGGTGAGACCATCGACTTTTTTGCCGAGGAATTGGGAATAGGTGAAGAGGTTGCTCTTATCACAGAAGAGGCGATGAGCGGTCGTCTTGATTTTTTTGAATCACTCCAACAAAGAATAGGACTTTTAAAAGGACTTGATTTTGCAACAGTAGAGAGAATTTCTCACAATCTACCATATATGCCTGGAGCAAAAGAGACCATAGCCGAGCTTAAAAGTCGTGGTATGAAAGTGGTTTGCTTTAGTGGAGGCTTTCGCACTGCTACATCGTATGCCAAAGATATTTTAGGATTTGATGCTGACTTCTCAAATGTACTGCATGAAAAGGATGGTAAGCTCACAGGTCTTGTCGGTGGTGACATGATGTTTAACTTCTCAAAAGGCGATATGCTTACACGTCTGCAAAATGTAATGGGCGTGAGTGAAGAAGAGACACTTGTATGCGGCGACGGGGCAAATGACCTCTCAATGTTCGCTCATGCAGGCACACGTATTGCATTTTGTGCAAGAGACATACTCAAAGCTGAGGCAAATATCATAATCGATACAAAAGATTTGACTCAAATACTAAAGGAAATATAATGTTAAAAAATAGTGTCTGGAGACAGTATCACGATGAAAATAACTTTCGTGAGAAACTTGCGGAGTTTTGTAAAATGGATGCACTTGATCTTATGGAAGATGATAAAGAGCTCTATGGTGTTCTCAAAGCGAAGCTTACAAAAAAAGAGTTGAAACTTTTTGCTATGGATACAGCAGGTATTGATGATGAGACTCTCAAAAAAGAGTTTGATTACAATGATGAAGAGTTAGAAAAAGCAAAGTTCAAGCTCTATAAAAAACTAAAACAGGATAAAACAAGACTCTCTTTTCGTCAAGGTGCAAACGCAGTAGATGCATAAGATTAATCTATAATTTATCAAGATAAATGTAAGATAATAAAAATTTATAATTTTATCAAAGGATAAATGATGAAAAAGAGTATTTCACTCGTTTTGGTTACGCTTTTTGGGTTTTCTATCTTTGCCACAAACGCAGCTGCTGATGCTAACAGAGGTAAGATGGTCTATATGAAAAAACTCAAGAACGTGTGTAAAAAAGATGGCATAAAAAATGGTGGACTCTTTGCACTCAAACATAATCGTAGAGAGTGGGCTGCTTTGAAAAAAGAAGATAAACTTAAAGCAGAATGGAACTCTATCTGTCCGCATGGTGAGAAAAAAATAAATAAAATGCGTATAAAAGATGTTAAAAATCTTTATGATTTTGTTTGGAAATATGCATCAGACGGAGAAGTGCCGACCTGCGGTTAGCGGAGTAGGATTTTAAAACTTACTCTTCTGGATCTCTCTTTATCTTCATTCCCATTTAACATGATAGTATCTCTGTAACTTGAACCGCTGCTTTTGAGTATGTTTGTAAGATAGTGCTGCGTTTGAGCATCCTGTTTTGTAAAAATATATGCAAGTGTTTCGTAGGAACGTTTGAGCGATAGGTTCGCGTTCTTCAGATAACGTGCTTTAAAATCACTCTTTTGCCACTCGCTTGATGTATATCCGTTGATCTCAAGTGTCGCCACTTGGTTTTGATGTTTTCTTAAAAAAGGCAGTAGCTTTTTGGAAAAATGCTTTAAAAAATCTTTCTGTGATTGTGTAAGTTTGTATGCACCTGCTTTAAAGTAAAGATTCGCGCCTGTAAGTTTTATGCTCAAATCTTGTGTGATAGTTATCTCTCTTTTGTCTATCTCATCTTGAAAGAGCTGGCAGAGCTCTTTGTAAAAACCATCAGTTGAGAGTGTAATCTGTGCCATACTCGCATCACTGTTAAGTTTTACTATCCACATATTCTCTTCTTGTGAATCTTTATCCGTATAGAGTCCTACGACAGCTACCTGTGAATTATCCAAGATATGGAGTGCTTTAAATTCATCGTAGTTCTTATTGCCATAATGCTCCTGGTTTAAGAGTTTTAAATGCGAATCAAATATCATTGCAAGTCCATCTGTATTAAATCTGTCTTTGACATATCCTACACCTATTATTTTGCCGTTTGAAAACTCTGCTATGTCATTTAAAAGACTTGCATATCTTGTTTGGACCGTCTCATCATGAATGATATTTTTATAGAGATCGAACTTGATGAGTCTTACTTGTGCTTTTGCAAAATCATCATAGGTAACGAGTGCAATGACAAAATTACCGTCTCTAAGTCTGATGATCTTTTTTGCCTCTATGAGTTTGGTGCTTTTAAAATGTTTGAGCCATATCTTGTCGCCGTTCTCACCCAGACGCATAAGTGTTATATCTTTATTTTTATCGTATTGTGTCGTTGCCAAAACAACGATGGAGCCGTCATTGGCCTCTGCGGCACTGATACCTCTGTCGTCATGGGATGTACCATACTTTTTGCTCCAGAGCATTTGACCGTTTTTGGAAAACCGTGTGATAAAGATATCATCATTGCCAAGTCCTGTTTTAAACATATCATCATGAATATCTCTTGATGTTACAGAAAAACCTACCGACAATACTCCACCATCTCGAAGAGCAATAAGTGAGTTCATCTTGTCAAAGTTCTTTGTACCAAATTTTTTAAAATATAGGAGATTTCCGTTTGCGTCTAGTTTTACAAGTAGCAGTTTACCGTTCATGGTATAACCACCGATGAAGTAACCGTTGGTTGGTGTCTTTTGTATCGATACCGCACTGCTGAACTCTTTAAGTGCCGCAGTTTTTGAGAGTAAAATCTTGGCATTGTCATTGATCTTTATCAATTGCATATGATAGCCGTATTTAGGTGATTGACTTGCTAGGTAGTCAAATGCATTCGTATATGTTTGAGAACTCTTTGCATTGTTTTTGTAGTTTTTGGTAAAACCGACTGCACTGATTGTTCTATCATAATCTTCCGTAACATCAAAAAGTGCGGAATCAAATGGCTTGTGTATGACAATAGAAAAGTCAGCAGCTACTGCGTTTAGAGTGTTTATCAGGAGAAGCAGAAAAAATAATGGTTTCATAAATATCGCTTTTAGCTATATTATAGCAATAAATATTCCCTTTTTATAAAGAAAAAGCTGTAAATGAAATGATAATGTTCGTTTATGAAAATGTAGATCTGGTGAAGGTTAAAAGAAAGTCCCAAAAAGGGACTTATGAGAACTTATTTTAAGTTTTCAAATGGTGCAGTTACAACTTGCTTACGAGTTACAGTATATGGAACTAAAGCTGCTGCACGAGCACGTTTGATTACTACTGTAATCATATCTTGGTGACGTTTACAGTTACCAGTCAAACGACGTGGCATAATTTTATATCTCTCTGAAAGTGAGAAACGTAGGCTTGCTACTTCTTTATAATCCATGAAGTCAACTTTTGCTTCACAGTATTTACAATATCTTTTTTTGTATTTTCTTTTTTCTGACATGTTATTACCTTTTATATCTTTTTTTGTCTAAAATGGAATTTCATCTTCATCTATATCAATCTCAGGAATCGCATTGCTGCTTGGCATTTCACGACTTTGTGCTGAAGCTTGATTGTTATTGTAGCTAGGTTGTTGATAACTTTGTTGCTGCTGTTGTTGTTGAGCAGGTTGTTGATAGCTTTGTGCTTGTCCTTGAGCAGGTGCATTGTATCCACCATTTTGCGCAGGAGCATTGTATCCACCACCTTGATTGTTATCACCTTTTGAGTCTAGCATTTGCATCGTCTCTACAATAACAGAATGTTTTGATCTTTTTTGTCCATTTTGGTCAACCCATTGTTCAAAATTTAATCTTCCCTCAACAAGGATCTTACTTCCTTTTCTAAGGTATTGGTTTGCAACTTCGGCACTTCTTCCAAAAAAAGTGATATCTACAAAACATACTTCCTCTTTTTTCTCACCATTGCTGGTAAATTTACGGCTTGTAGCAATTGCACTTTTTGCAATGCCCATTCCGCTTTGAGAGTATCTAAGTTCGATGTCACGTGTTAAGTTGCCAACTAAAATTATTTTATTGAACATAAGTTTTCCTTCAATTTATAGCGATTGCTATTACTCAGCTGCTGCTTGGGTTGCTGGAGCTTCTTCAGCCGGAGCCTCTGTTGCTGGAGCTTCTTCTGCTTTTGGAGCTTCTGTTGCTGCTTCTGGAGCTGGAGTTGCTGCTTTTTTGTTTGCTTTTTCTACAAGAGTGTTCCATGCTTTGATCTCACGGTTTGTATCATATTTGATAGTTACAAAACGTAAAAGTTCTTCATTGATACGGAAACGTCTTTCGATTTCAGCAATTGCAGATGGAGCTGCTGAGTAGTATATTACTTGGTAATAACCACGTTCGTTTTTTTCAATTGGGTATGCGAGTTTTCTCATTCCCATTGCATCTGTAGCAGCTATTTCGCCACCATTTGAAGTAATTACTTCTTCGATAGCTTTTAGGCTAGCTTGAATTTCTTCTGCTGTAAGTGTAGGTTTTACGATTACTAAGTTTTCGTAGTGTCTCATATAGTATGACTCCTCTTGGTATTTGCCTAGATTTAGGCGTTTGTTTCCCTTTCGGATCTAAATATAGCTTTATCTTTAAAGTTACAAAGAGAAAGGAACGCGAAATTATACACAAAAGATGCTTAAAATAAGCACATAGATAATTATATGGCATTTTGTAATCTAAAAAGGGAATTTACTATATTTAGGGTATAGTTACAAAAAATTTAACAAAGCGTAAAAAGAATGCCAAAAAGAAAAAGAAGTACAAAAAAAATAGATAAAAGTTCACAGTATTTAGCCTATATCGCATGGTCTCTGGCTATTGTGGCGCTTATGCTTATCTCTTTAACAGTAGGTTATTATTTTGGAATACAAGATGCAAAAGAAGGACTGCATCATAAGCAGACAAATGAGATATTGAGAAAAAAAACGGTTCCAAAAAAGAGAGAAGCTAGCGTAAAAAAAAGACTTAAAGAGGTTTTAAAAAAAGAGCATGAAGAGTATATCTCTGCGGCTCATGAAATAGATGATGAAAAATTGGTTAGTCCTCCTAAGGTCGATATAAAAAAACGTATTGTTTACAAGAGTAAGCCAAAACTTGCAATTATTATTGATGATGTTCAGACCGCACGACAGGTAAAAGAGATTAAAAGTTTACATCTGCCACTGACCATGTCGTTTTTACCTCCTCGTCCTGCACGCCCAAATTCTGCTAAACTGGCTTCGCATGAGAAATTCTATATGGTGCATTTACCGATGGAAGCGATGCATTTTAATGCAGAAGAACCAGATACATTACGTATCCATGATTCACAGCAAAAGATTTCTCAAAAAATTGCAAAGATAAAAGAAGAGTTTCCAAGAGTACACTATATCAATAATCATACAGGTAGTAAATTTACTGCAAATGAAGTAGCTATGAACCGATTGATATTTGCTTTGAATGCAAATAAGATTCATTTTATAGATAGTCGAACAACAGCAAAAACAAAAGCTCCAAAAGTACTTGAGAATTTCGGTTTAAAGTATGTTGCCAGAGATGTTTTCCTTGACCACCATATGGATAAAGCATATGTGAAAAAGCAGATCAAGTTAGCTATAAAAGTTGCAAAGGCACATGGTCATGCTATTGCTATCGGACATCCTCACAAAGATACACTAGAAGCTATCAAAGAGTCAAAATACCTCTTTAAAGATGTGGATCTTGTTCAAGTCTATAGAGTTTACTAAGTAAAATGATTCGCGCTGTTGGCTTTCATATTGATACTTTGGAGAGTATGAAAAAATATCCTCAGCCTTTGTATTACAAAGGTAATACCGAGTTGCTTACAAGACAAAAAATCGCAATTGTGGGAAGTAGAAAACCAAATCAGTATGCAAGAGAGATGACGCATCAGCTTGCACTGAAACTCTCAAATGCAGGAGTATGTATAGTCAGTGGAGGTGCCATTGGTGTTGATGCTATCGCGCATAAGGCTGCCGGAGCTTCTAATACAATTATGGTCGCTGCTACGGGTCTTGATAAACGCTATCCAGCTATCAATAAAAATCTTATAGCTGATATTGAAAAAGAGGGTTTGCTGCTGAGTCAGTTTGAAGCGGGTACTCCCTCAACCAGATACAATTTTGTATTAAGAAATGAACTGGTCGTTGCACTTGGAGATATTTTGATAGTTACCTATGCAGACTTAAACTCAGGAACCATGAGGAGTGTAGAGTATGCGCAAAAGATGGGTAAAGAGATATATGTGCTTGCACATAGAATAGGGGATAGTGAAGCGACAAATTTACTTCTTATGCAAAAAAAAGCGAAAGCTATCTATAATATAGACGCTTTTGTAAAAGAGCTTACTGCGTTTGATGTAAAGCAAGAGAAACAAGATGCTTTTTTAGAGTATTGTAAAAGCTCACCATCTTACGAAGATGCGTTGAAAAAATTTCCTTCACGGCTTTTTGAAGCTGAACTCAGTGGCGAGATCATCATAAAAAATGCCAAAGTCTATCTAATATAAAACTTTTATAAAATAAGCATCGCATCGCCATAAGAATAAAAACGGTACTTCTCTTTTATAGCTTCTGCATAAAGTTCTTGTGTTTTTTGGAGCCCTACAAATGAAGCAACAAGCATCAGTAGTGTTGATTTTGGAAGATGAAAGTTTGTAAGCAGGTGGTTTACACGGCTTGGTTTGTTGTTTGGGTGTAGAAAAAGATTTGCTTCACCACTTTGGACTTTCCCATGTTTTGCATAGAACTCAATGGTTCTTGTAGATGTCGTACCGATGCTTAGTACCGGAGTATCAGAGTCAAGGATCTCTTTTGCTGCGTTTGAGATCTCATAATATTCAGAGTGCATAGGATGATCTGTAATGATTTGTGCTTCAACAGGTTTAAAAGTTCCGCTTCCAACATGAAGCGTTACATATGCATGTTTATGATTTTGTGTAATTCTTTTGTGCTGCTCGGGTGTGAAGTGCAGGGATGCAGTAGGTGCAGCAACTGCCCCTTCTTCTTTTGCAAAGACACTTTGATACTCATTTGCATCGGCTTTTTCATCTGCTCTTTGGATATATGGAGGCAGGGGAATATGACCTATTTTGTCGACTATTGGAAGAAGCTCTTCAAAACGCAGTAACCGCGCTTCTAAAAAGAAGTTTACTTCACGACTACCGTCTTCATTGCGTTTGGTTACAACTGCTTTAAGATCTTCATCAAAAAATATTTCTGTTCCCTCTTTTACCTTTCCTCTGATATAGACATTTATCTCTGTTGCGTTTAATGGTCTGTTGATAAGAAGTTCTATCTTTCCCCCACTTGGTTTATGTCCAAAAAGCCTCGCTTTGATCACCTTTGTGTCATTAAATATAAGGGCACAATCTTTTGGTATGAACTTTTCAAGATCATAGAAATGGGCATGGGTTATCGTGTCGGTTGCACGATCATAAACTAAAAGTTTTGCATGGTCACGAGGTGAAGCAGGGTAGTTGGCTATGAGTTCATTTGGAAGTTCAAAATCATAGCTTTTTGTGAGTAACTCTTTGTTACTCACTTTTTTTCTCATTCTCTACAGGTTCATCTTCGTTCTTTTGATCTTCTACCTGTATGTCACTTTCAGATTTCTCTTCTTCATCGTTCTCTTCATCTTCATCTTCATCTGTAGCTGGATTAACCATTTTGACTATGATGATCGAGATACCATAAAGAATGATAAGTGGACCTGCCATAAGTAACTGTGTCAGAACATCCGGAGGTGTTAGAAGTGCCGCTACAATAAAGATAATGACAATGGCGTATTTGAAAAATGCCATCATCTGTTTATCATTCACAAGTCCAAGAAGTGCTAAGAAGTATGCAAAAATCGGTAGTTCAAATGCCAAACCGAAACCAAACATGATCTTTGTGAAAAATCCTACATAATCTTCGATGTTGATTAGCGGTGTAAATTTGAATGAACCAAAGGTAATGAGGAAGTCGAATCCAAAAGGTGTTACTACATAGTATGCGAACATAACACCAATGACAAACATTATCGTGCCACCGACAATAAATGGAATGAGCATTTTTTTCTCATGTGCATAAAGCCCTGGAGCTATAAAAAGCCAGATCTGAGATAGGATGATCGGGAGTGCTCCTACAATGGCTGCAAAGAATGCGACTTTAAGTGCAACGAAGAACGCACCACCAACTTGAGAAGTGGTTATCATTCCATTCGCAGCATGAATAGAGACCTTTCCTACTGCGATCAAAGCATCATTTAACGGTTGAACCATCCAATTTAGTAAAAATTCATGAAAATAGAACATTACAAAAAACATAACTATAAGACTTGCAGCCGAAATAGCAAGTCTTTTTCTCAGCTCAACTAAGTGTGGTCGTAATTCATCAAACATCTGTTTTCTCTTCTTTAGGTTCTAAATTTTTACTTTTTTTCTTTTTTTTGTTCTTATTCTTAAAAGTGACTTCTTGAGGCTCTTGAGGAGTCTCTTCCTCTTTGCTCTTTTCTTCTTCTGGCTCATCATCTTTTAATATGTCATCAGCATAAGTATCCAAAGATCTGGTCACCTCTTTAGGTATGTCTGTTACCTGACTTACCCTGTCTGTTGCTTTAAGTAACTCTTGTTTGTATGCAAGAGCCTCTTTTTTTATATCAGAGATATGCATCTCATCTTCTATGGAATCTTTAACCGTTCCAATCGTATTTTTGACATTTCTGAAAAATTTAGCAATTTCTATCATTGTGCTAGGAAGTTTGTCAGGACCTAGAAAAAGGATAGCTATAACTGCAATAAGTAGTATCTCAGTGAAACCCATACCAAACATGTTACGCCTTTATAAAAATTATCATTTTCGAGATTCTATCTAAAGTATGATTAAAAAATCTTCAAGAAGTTAAATAGAGTGCAATCTCATCAGCTAAAAGATAGTCATAATTATATAAGATCCCGCTTTTATGTTGCAGCTTTTTCTCTTCAACCAAGATGAAAGCTTTGCGCTTTTCTTCATCGCTTAAAATTTCACTTGCAACACCGACACAAGAACGGAAACCCAAAAATATCTTTTCAAGTCTCTGATCTTCTTGAGTTAGCAGCTCCTCTTTTATATTTAAGGGATCTTTGATGAACTCTTCAATGACAGGAGTAGGATAAAATCTTGTTGTAGCAAGTTTGCCGACAGCACCAGCGCCTACACCCATATAATCTTTATACTTCCAGTAACCAAGATTATGTGCTGATCGATAAGTTCCAAAATTACTGATCTCATATTGCTCAAAATCATGTTTTTTTATCTCATTGAAGATCCACTTTGTGATTTCAAGCTGTTCACTTGACATCTCTGGGCGTGATTCAAACGCAGTACCCTCTTCGATGGTCAGTGCATAGGCACTTATATGGTTTACAGGAAGGCTAAACGCAGTCTCAATATCATTTTCTAAGAGTTCTTTTGTATCGCCAAGTGTTGCATAGATAAGATCTAGTGAGAGGTTCTTGTAGCCGATTTTGGCTGCGTTTAGCAATGCCTCTTTTGCCATCAAAGGAGTGTGTGCACGGTTGAGCAGTTTTAGTTTTTGTGGATTAAAACTCTGTACCCCGAAGCTTATACGATTAACTCCTAGGGCTTTCATACCTTCTAGCCATTCATATGTTGCACTGTTGGGATTTGCCTCACTTGTGATCTCTGCATCTTTTTGCAGATAGGGCATAAGGAGTTCAAAAATAGGTTGATAAAGAGCAGGTGAAACAGTAGAAGGTGTTCCGCCTCCAATAAAAACGGTTTCAATAGAATTTGTATTTGCCTGAAATCGTATGAGTTCATGTTTGAGTTGTTTTAATAGCGCGTGCATATACTCTTCTTTGAGATGAAACTTATCGACATAAGAGTTAAAAGCACAGTATGAACATTTGGAATCGCAAAATGGGATATGAATATATAAAAGCATGATGAAAGTATAACTAATTTTCTTCATCTTGAATCAGAATTATTTTTCCTATTATATAATTAATAAAAGTTAATAAATATTATTTTAAGTTTGTAGGGATATAATTTAAATATATAGAAGTAGGTTGGATTAATAAATTAATCTTGGTATTTAACATAAAGTCAATGTAAAGGATATGTTATGGCACTTCAAGAATATAAACCGGGACAAGAGTTATCAAGTATAGATTTTCAAGGAATGATAGGTGGGCCACTTAGTGCGATAGTTGACGCACAGGCTCAAGCTGCACTCTCTTCTGTGAATTTTATAAAGTCAGTAGGGTTTACACCTGATACGGAAGATGAAAGTGGAAACTTAGTAGCAGGTTCTCCTGTATATGTAAGTTTTAAATACCCTAAAGTAGTAGCTCCATATCAGCCAGGAACATTAGGAACACTTGAGAGTGTTTCCATTACAGATGGTGGTAAAGATTATGTTGATGGTGAAGCTGTAACTATTGAAGGTGGAGGAACAGGTGCTACGGCAGTAATTGGAGTAAATACAAATGGTAAAATAACTTCTATTACGATCTCAAACGCAGGTAATGGCTATACCAAAGATGCTCCAGTAACCATTAATGCCAGCAGTGGTACAGGTTTTGTCGGTAAAATCAATGCAGTAAAAGATATTAAGGGGACACCTGCCGTTATAGAACAAATGGAACTTGAAGTTCCTATTTTGACGATGCTTCCGATCCCTTTTATTAGGGTGGAAGAGGCAGAGATAGATTTTCATGCAAAGATTACTTCAATGTCATATGCCAATGTCGCAAGTAATTTTAAAGTAACAACAGAGAATTCATTCACTTCAAGCAACTCTGGAAGAAGCAGTGGTGGGGGAGGTCTTGATTTAGGCATTATTAGTTTTGGTGCAAAAAGTCATCACAGATATACAAATACTGTAAGTTTAAAAACAAATCTTTCTTATCAATCTACCAGTAGAGCAGGTAATAAAATAGATAAAGTTTTTCAACTTGGTGTAAAAGTAAAAGTTTCTCAAGATGAGATGCCTGAAGGTATGGAAAAACTTATGGGTATTTTAGAAGATTCTATTATCTCAAAACCAGTGGAGGTTTAGATTGTTTACATGAAGACTATTTATTTAGTTTTCATGTTACTGAAACAGATGGTATGAAAAGGAAAAGTCATGGCAAAGTTAAAAGATTATTTGGGTTCGTTAGTGAAAGATTTGAATGAAGCACGATACAGAGCAGATATTGAGTCAGCGAGAATTGCTCAGTTATATGCAAATGATCCGATCTTAAAACATTTTTCAGTACCGAGAATGAAGATTTTAGAAACAGAATTGACTATTCCTATCGCTATAGAATCTCTTGAACATTCTGTAAGCGTGGAACATGATCCGATCGATAATAATACGCTCTTTAAAGAAGTATACAATGAAGTGAAGGATGTGCTAGAGACAAAAAGTTTTAATGCTAATCTCTCTAAAAGTTTAAAAAAAAGTATTTATGAAGATATAAAAAACTTGGAAACAGAGATAAAAGGTGGTGAAGATACCATCAAAAGTATAGAAAATTTTGCAAATAAGGTTGCAAGCAGATCTATAGGTGAGATAAAAAAAGATCCTAAAGAGAGGGTGAAACTGAGATCAAGACTTAAAAAAATTGATATAGTATCAGATGATCTAAAAAGAGAACATCATTTAAAAACAATGCTTGCTGCTAATATGAAACAACATTTGGTTAAAGTTGTCAAAGCTCCCAGAATGATAGAAAAAATTGAGAATGCACATATTACTGCAGAGAGTGCAAAGTTAAAAGAGTATAGCCCTCAGCAGATAGTCTATATTAAAATGAAAGTGACAGAAGAGAGTATGGAATGGCAGACAATGCTTGATGATGAAGGAAAAGTAGTCCCTAAATTAATGGCAGAATAGTTATGAAAAATTCAATTTTAGATATTTATGAAGAGTTATTGCAACAGAGTTTGAAAGTTCCAAAATTAGTAACGTTAGCCGCAAAGAAAGATGCTGGTTTTTTAGTCGCATTAAACAGTTGGCTTATGGAAACAGAAGAACTTTTGAAAAAAAATCGTATAGCCGAGTGTGCTGAAATCGCCGCTCTTCGTAGTAAAATACTCAGTGCTCGTTACAATAGTGAAATAGCGGTAAATAAAAAACGTAAACATATACTCTCTATAGCAACAGGTGTAATATCTGATGCTCAAAATACCCTTTTGTCTGTTTTAACACCTATGAAACAGCGGATAGATGAAGCAAGAGACTCAATAAGACAGTTGTTAGGTGTTGCATATCAGGCAAATATGATAGATAAAAGTTTGGATTTTAACAGTTTAGTTCAAGAGCTATGGCAAATATTTTCGACACATGAACAGTTAAAGGGTCTGACGAGCAAGATACTTGTATATGTGAACAAAAGCGATGCCTTACGTATACTGGCAGAGGAAATAGAACTTAATGCAGATTGAGTGTTACTATTATAGGGAAATTTTTGCTTTAAGTAGCTACTTAAAAGCTTTTTAGTATAATTCGCGCAATTATAAAATAGGTATAAATAATGAGCAATACACAGAAATATCGCCCTAATGTGGCAATGATAATTGTTTCAGATAACTATCCGCAAAAAAAAGAGATTTTTATTGCACAAAGAAATGATTTAACAGATATATGGCAGTTTCCTCAAGGTGGAATCGACGAGGGAGAGGAGGTCAAAGAAGCTCTTTTTCGTGAGATGGAAGAGGAGATAGGTACACGTTCTGCTGAAATCGTTGCAGAGTATCCAGAGTGGATATCTTATGACTTCCCACCTAAAATCCTAAAAAAAATGAAGCCATATAAAGGGCAGATTCAAAAATATTTTTTGCTCAAACTCAATAAAAATGCAAAAATAAAACTAGATACAAAGCATCCTGAATTTTCAGATTATAAATTTGTAACTGTTGATGATGTTTTGAATTTGACAGCACATTTTAAAAAACCGGTCTATGAACAAGTTGTAAAATATTTTATAAAGGAGGGACTGTTATAGATGTTAATAGTTCAAAAATTCGGCGGAACAAGTGTTGGTGATTTAGAACGTATCCAAAACGTTGCCAACCGTGTGGCAAAAACAAAAAAAGAGGGTAACGATGTGGTAGTCGTTGTCTCAGCAATGAGCGGTGAAACGAATAAGCTTGTTGGGTATGCCGAACATTTTTCTAAAACTCCTTCAAGAGCCGATATGGATATGCTTTTAAGCTCAGGTGAGAGAGTCACTGCTTCACTACTTTCTATCGCGTTGCAAGAGATGGGTATTGATGCCGCTGCAATGAGTGGAAGAAAAGCAGGAATAGTAACAGACAGTATCCATACAAAAGCACGTATTGAAGAGATCGACCCTAAAAATATGACAGATATGCTCAAAGATGGTAAGGTCGTTGTTGTAGCAGGTTTTCAAGGGGTAGATGCAAATGGTGATGTAACTACACTTGGTCGTGGAGGAAGTGATCTGAGTGCTGTAGCGATCGCAGGTGCACTTGGCGCTGATCTGTGTGAGATCTATACTGATGTAAATGGTATCTATACGACCGATCCTCGCATTGAGCCAAAAGCGAAGAAGTTGGAGAAGATCTCTTATGATGAGATGCTCGAATTTGCAAGTCTTGGGGCAAAGGTTTTACAAAATCGTTCTGTAGAGATGGCGAAAAAACTCAATGTAAATCTCGTAACAAGAAGCAGCTTTTCAGATGAAGAGGGAACATTAATTACAAAGGAAGAAAATATTATGGAAAAACCATTAGTTAGCGGAATAGCATTAGATAGAAATCAAGCTCGTGTCTCTTTGTGTGGTGTAAAGGATAGACCTGGCATAGCATCAGATATATTTAACCGTCTTGCAGATGCTGATGTAAATGTTGACATGATAATTCAAACAAAAGCGATCGATGATACAACGAACATCGACTTTACGGTTCCTGTGGGAGAGCTTGGTGATGCAAAATCAGTGGTTGATACATTTGTAAAAGATGGAGAGATCCAATCTGACTCTTACAATGAAGATATTTGTAAAGTATCTGTTGTTGGTGTGGGAATGAAGTCTCATGCCGGTGTTGCAGCGAAGGCTTTTTCCGTAATGGCAAAAGAGAACATCAATATCAATATGATCTCAACTTCTGAGATCAAGATCTCTATGGTAATAGATGAAAAATATGCAGAGTTGGCAGTAAGAAGTCTGCATGATGCATACGAACTAGAGAAGTAAGAACATAAATGCCAGATTTTGCACAGTGGAGCTTGGATGCGATACGAGAAGAGGGCGGTAGTCTCTCATGGCTTGAAGAGTACCGTTTTGAGTGGTCAAAAACGACTGCTTTTGCCTTAAGTCAGATTCTTAATGGAAAGACTGTTATCCTAATCACTGATGAAAAACGTAAATGGCTTGAATACTACATACTTACATCTATCAATACCCTTGAACTAGACAGACCTTTAGTTCCTATAGTCAGTATAGACAGCCTCTACGCACATTATAATAATCTCAGTGGCGGAGAGATGATAGACTTTGTAGAAGATATGATCTCTCAATCCTACAAAGATGATTATTTTTTCTGGTATATAGGAAGAGGTGAAGATAAACGCAGCGACATTGCCAAAAGAAAAGATGAGAGTTATTTTTGGCTTTTTGATGAAGATTTCAATAATGCTTTTACTCTCAAATCCTATGATACATCTCTGGATATAAAACTCCTACAGCTCTTTAAACTTTTTAATGCGTCATTGAACGCAACCATGTTTGGAGAAGTTGATGCAAGCTCGTGATATATCTCAGGATGTACCTCTAAAGGGACATATTCTTATCGCAAGTGATATTGAAGAAGAACTGCAAAACTTTCATGAAAAGCTTTCTGCTTTTCGTGTTGTAACATTTTTAGAAGATAATTTTAAGATAGAACACGCGAAGCAGGTGACTGCTGAAGCTTATATCAGTGAAACAGATACAAAGTACATCATTATAGCAGCAAAAGAGTTTACAGATGTTGCTCAAAATTCGCTTTTAAAACTACTTGAAGAACCACCAAAAAATATTGAATTTATCATCATATCCCCTACAAAATCAAATCTTCTTCCAACAGTACGTTCTAGACTGCCAATATTTCAAAGTGATACATACTCCAATGTTAAGAGTTTAGATATTAATCTTGGTAGAATAGACTACAAGGAAGTATTTGATTTTTTAAAGGCAAATTCACGAATTTCCAAGAATGAAGCAAAAGCATTGGTTGAAGCTCTTTTTTACAGAGCAACAGTCGTTGATAAACTTATTTTGAGTGAAAATCAGCTTGATATTTTTGACAAGGCATACAGACTGCTTGATCTAAACGCAAGAGCACAGAGCGTTTTGGCTATGCTTGTTATGAGTTTTGCAAGGGAGCGATAATGATTGTAGAACTACTCTCAAATGAGACAGAGATGCCCAAATATCTTAAAGAGCTCGGTGTTGATGGCGGTGGAGTAAATATTCTTGCCGCAAAGGCAAAGATACATCTTGTATCCATTAAAGATCTGCATGTTGGTGGAGCAAATATCTTAAAGCAGGATGCACTCTCAATAGGAGCGGATCTGGCAGTACCCCGAGGAACTGTTGTCGCTGCACAAGAAAGAGTCGACACCCTTTTAATAGCAACAACAAAACAGCTGCAAACTCTTGCAAAAAAAGAGCTGGCACAACCTTTTGGACTTAAAGAACTTGCTTTAGAGTTGAAAAAGATAGCAAAAGTTAAAAAACCGACCGAATGTAAGATCATGGGTGTTATCAACGCAAATGATGACAGTTTTTTCAGTGGCAGCCGTTTCAAAGAGCATGATGCCATAACTTCTATAGAGAAGATGATAGAGGATGGTGCAGATATTATAGATATAGGTGCTGTGTCTTCTCGCCCAAACGCAGCAGTAGTGAGTGTTGATGAAGAAGTATTGAGAATCACTCCTATTCTTAAACTTATTAAAGCACAAAAGCTTTATGAGAAAGTACGCTTGAGTGTTGACAGCTATGAGCCTCTTGTCGTGCAAAAAGCGCTTGATGCTGGATTTCATATTGTCAATGATATAACAGGCTTTGAAAATGATGCTCTTTGTAAGCTTACGGCTTCATATAATGCAACAGCCGTTATCATGCATATGCAGGGAACTCCGACGACGATGCAAAATAATCCAAGCTACACAACACTGCTTGATGATATTTATACTTTTTTAAAACAGCGAGTCCAAAAAGTGGAGAGCTTTGGAGTAAAAGATATTGTTTTGGACATAGGTATTGGATTTGGAAAAACACTTGAAGATAATCTCTCTTTGATAAAAAATCTTGAGCATTTTTTAACACTGGATAAAGAGTTACTTGTTGGTGCTTCGAGAAAGTCTATGATCGATAAGATATTTCCATCTGCAGTTGAAGAGAGATTGCCGGGGAGTTTGGCTTTGCATCTTGAAGCCTTTAAAAATGGTGCTTCCATAGTTCGGGTACATGATGTATATGAACATAAACAGGCACTGGAAGTACAAAAGAGTATCTTAAACTTCCAGTAAGAGCAAAACTATTTTTTTATGTAAGCCTTGATGATCTCTTGACGCTCTAAAGGTCTGTCTCCTCCACTTCTTCCTGATGTTGCAACATCATTGAGCTTAAAGAGTGTTTTCATAGAGTCTTGCCCAACTACTTTACCAAATATCGTATATCCACCGTTAAGCCATGGAGCAGCTGCTGTTGTAATGAAGAACTGGCTTCCGTTCGTATTTGGTCCACGATTTGCCATTGCTAGGATACCTGGTTTGTCAAAGACAAGATTCGCACCAAATTCATCTTTAAAATCTTTATGCCAGATACTTTCACCACCACGACCTGTTTCAGTCGGATCTCCACCTTGAATCATAAAATTATGAATAATACGATGAAAGGCAATACCGTTGTAATAACCCTCTTTTACATGTGTAAGAAAATTCTCTACTGCAAGAGGAGCAACTTTTGGAAAAAGTTCGAGTTCGATCTTTCCTTGGTTGGTCTCTAGAATCACGTGAGGATTTGTGTTGTTTGCAAAAAGTGCAATATTAAAAAATACTAAAAGCGCTAATAAGATTTTTTTCATTTTAATTCTCCTTTTCAAAATCTAGACAGACTGAATTGATACAGTATCTCAACCCTGTAGGCTCTGGTCCATCAGGAAACAGGTGCCCAAGATGTGCATCACAGCTACTACATCTCACTTCTGTACGAACCATACCGTGTGAGATATCTTTTAACTCTGTAACTGCATCTTCTACACTTTCGTAGTAGCTAGGCCAGCCTGTTCCTGAATCGAATTTTGCGCTTGACTCAAAAAGAGGGGCACCACAGCATTTGCATTTATAGAGACCACTCTCTTTGTTGTCATAAAATTTTCCAGAGAATGGAGCTTCTGTCCCGCTTTGACGACAAACATAAAACTCTTCAGGTGAGAGTTGTTCTTTCCACTCCTGTTCGCTTTTACTTACTTTCATATTTTTCCTTTAGTTCTTCTATCTTTTGAGACTCTTTTTCATAAAGAATATGGACAGAGTTTTGCGCATGATTAATACTATACTCAAGTTCATCCATAGATGCATCTTCAACATCCAAAAGAAGTGCATCACTATAACAGACTTCATTTATATCTTTATATGTTGCAAGTTTCAGAGTATTAAGCTCTTGAAATGCAAGTGAAATATTACTATCTAATAATTTCGCTTGTGTTTCGATAAAAAATTTCAGATCATCATTTAATTTTTCCCTGTTTAAAGTATTGGAGATAATGATAAGCTCTTGTGGTTCTTCTGTTTTAAGCAGCTGTGCTGTAATTTGAAGTGCTTTTGCATGAGGATTTGTTTCATAAAAGCGAATCCCTTTTTCTTTTTGTAGGTAGCTTGTTGTAAAAGAGAGAGTAGGTGTGTCATTTAATGAATTACATAATACAAGAGTATGCTTTTTTCGTAGATCTTTTAGAAATGTTATAAACTCATCTTCTATAAAGTTTGCATCATCACAAAAGACGATATCTGCTACTGAGAGCTCTTTTTTTATTGTTTTGTCTTTGATCTCAAGAGGTGTGAGTATATCTATGCTTAAAACATCGAACTCAATAATAGCATGCTCAATAATTTCAAGTAGCTGTCGGTGGAGTATGTCTTTTGAAAGTTTTGTAGGTTTTATTATAACGATTTTCAAAGAAGGATTTTTAAGGGTTTCAAAAACAGCTTTAAGAAGAAGTGTAGAGCTTATTCCACTCTTTGGTGCTGCTTTTATCGTAGTTAGCCCCTGCAACTCTTTGTCAATAAACTCTTTTTGTTCTGTATTCGCCAAAAAAAGTTCATTTTCTTTATCGAGTAGAGTATATTGAGTAAGAAGTGTTCCTATGATCTTTTCTGCAGTACCATAGGAACTATTGCTCTCTTTCTCATTTTGAAGTTTTTGAAGTATTTCATCTGCTTTTAGATTATTAAATATTATCTTCTCTTCAAAGAGCACTTTTTTTAATGACTCATCTAAACTCTGATATTCATGAGAATTTAGCTTAGTCATTATCAAGTAGTTGTGAATAGGAATATCACTATTATGGATAATTTCATCCAGTTTCTTCTTGATACCTTCATGCATTGTGTTGAAGCTAAGTGTATTTTCAGATCTTTGTGTCTTGCTCTCTTGTGTAAGTGTAGCATTTTTCAAATCTGCATAAGACCACTCTTTAATTTCAAAAATATAGAGACCTCTATGTTGGTCATAGATGATTAAAGGAATTGCGTAACTGCGTTTATGGTGAAATATATTTACATTATCATAAATTATAAGATTTGTATGGTTTTTAAGAGAATAGATTTTATCTAGGATAAGGTTCTTTTCCTCTTTTTGTGCAGATGATTTATGAAACAGTGAAGAGAAAAATGTTTTATTCATTATTTAAAAGAAGTATCATCTTGTAAAAGATGATACTCAGAGGGATTATTTACCAGCAGCTACACGGTCTTTAAGACCTTTGCCAGCTTTGAATTTAGGAGCCATTTTATCTTGAGTTGTATAAGTTTTATCAGTTCCTGGAACTTTACCACTTTTACCTTTTTGTAATACAGCAGCGAAGCTACCAAAACCAACTAAAGAAACATCCTCACCTTTTACAAGTGCTTCAGAAACTGCTTCTGTGAAAGCTTTGATTGCTGTTTCAGCTTCAACTTTAGTTTTGTAGTTACCTTGTGCTTGTACTAACTCAACGAATTGCGCTTTATTCATAGATTTACCTTTTGATTAAATTTTCCCGAACTCTCATGCCACAATAGAAATTCATGAAATAATTCAGCTACAGATACTTTATAGTTTATTTGCTTAAATTTTTCTTCTTTTTCCTATATTGGTGAAAAAAATGTGATATTTTTGTTTCTTTTAGTCCAAGTTTAGCGCTATTGAAGAGTTTTGAAAGATTTTTCGTTGCTTGATGTGATACTAATAATGTAGCCAAATCTTTGATTTTTTCGAACTTCTCTTCTCTTGAATGTATAGCTAAAAAGACATCATCAAGTCCATCTCTTTCGTTTTTTGTTAAAGCACCCATAATCTTAATCCTCTAGTCTGTTGATTTTTCTCACGACTCTGATAATTTCATCATCATCTAATGTTCCTAACATCTTCATAACAGCAGCTGCGGCTTGTGGCTTTGCACGACCAAGCTTCCAGTCTTGATATGTACGCATAGATAATCCCAATTTTAAAGCCATATCTTTAAGTGATATTTTTTTTCCATTGTTCTGGGATTCTACTGCATTGTGAAGGATATTAAACAAATCATCAATTTTCATAGCGAAGATTATACGGAAAATATACTTAAACATACATATAATTTAATTAAATATATTAATAAATGTATTTAAAATACGTTTTAATGGAGTAAATATTTAGTTAATAGAATATTATATAAATTTAATCGAGTAATTAATACGGAATACCGTGTATAGAGAAGATGATAAAAGTAATTTTTTTAATCGCTATCTGTATCTGCGTTTAGAAAATGGATAATGGAAAAATTTGTAGTTGTTTATGAGCTCAAAAGCTCATATGTGATTATTCTAGGGTTGTAGGGAGGAAAAGAAGATTAGTACTCTAAAAGGTCACTGTAGTCATATTTTGAAAAGTTAAGAAAGAGTTTGCCATTTTGTTTGATCACTCTGATATCACTGTTGTAAACAGCAAGAAATCTTTTCTTGATTACCTTTCTTTGATAAGGCTCAAGATCAAGTGTTTTGAGGTACTCTTTAAGCTCTACTATCTCATCTACAAGTTCTACATCTTTTGCATCTTTGTTAGCATCGATAGATTCTACTTCATGGACTGTATTCTTTTGTTCGGTTAAGAGTTTTGTGCTCACGAGCTCCAAAATACTTTTTAACTGCTCATCTTTAGCACTGTAAACCTGCTCTATCTTACTCATTTCATCACGAAGCATCTGCTCTTTATCGTCAATAAGTTTATCGATTTTTGCTTCAAGCTGGAGAATCTTTTCTTTAAGTTGTTGATTTTCCTTTTGATAAAGAGAGAGAACCATGGCAACAGTTGTCTTTGGTTTTTGTAAAGGCTGCTTTGGCTTCTTCTGCTGCGTTTGGATCTCTTCTTGTTGCTGGGGTTCGATGGATTTTCTTGTAACAATGATATAGGTAACACCATTTTCGATGATATAGTTTAGTTTTTTATTGCGAAGTTTTGAGTTTATCATCTCTTTTGACATTTTAAAATGTTTCGAGTATTCATCGAGTGTAAGCCGCATTTGTCTATCCTTATATTTTGAGATAATTTTATCATAAAGTTCTTTTAAATAAACTATATAATATAATTTTCAAATTTAATTTTTTTAGGGATTTACTATGAGTAAAGGTGTTTTAGATATCGTTAAACCTGGTGTTTTATTTGGTGATGATGTTCGTAAGGTTTATGAACATGCTAAAGAGGTGGGATTTGCCATTCCTGCTGTAAATGTGGTGAATACAGACTCTATCAATGGAGTTCTTGAAGCTGCGGCAAAAGCAAATTCTCCTGTAATTATTCAGTTCAGTAACGGTGGAGCATCATTCTATGCTGGAAAAGGTCTGAGCAATGACAATGAGAAAGCAGCTATCGTCGGTGCAGTAGCGGGCGCTATTCATACGCACATGATGGCAGAAGCATATGGTGTACCTGTGATCTTGCATACTGACCATGCAGCAAAAAAACTGCTTCCATGGATCGATGCACTGCTTCAAACAGGTGAAAGCTATTTTCAAACACAGGGAAAACCTCTTTTTTCATCTCATATGTTAGATCTTTCAGAAGAACCACTTGAAGAGAACATCGGAGTATGTAAAGCATATCTTGAGAGAATGGCAAAGATCGGTATGAGCATTGAGATAGAGCTTGGTGTAACAGGTGGAGAGGAAGATGGTGTTGATAATACAAATATTGATAATGCACTGCTTTATACTCAGCCTGAGGAAGTAGCACTTGCATACAAAGAACTGAGTGAAGTCTCTCCAAACTTTACGATCGCAGCATCTTTTGGAAATGTACATGGTGTTTACAAACCTGGTAATGTACAACTGACTCCAAAGATATTGGACAATTCTCAAAAATATATTCAAGAGAAGTTCAATACAGCTGAAAAACCTGTAAATTTTGTTTTCCATGGTGGTTCAGGTTCACTACCATCTGAAATATCTGAAGCTATCAGCTATGGTGTAATCAAAATGAACATTGATACTGATACACAATGGGCAACTTGGAGTGGTGTAAAAAACTATGTCGAGAAATATCATGACTATCTTCAAGGACAAATAGGCAATCCTGAAGGTGAAGATAAACCGAATAAAAAATACTATGATCCTAGAAAATGGTTGCGTGCAGGGCAAGAGTCTTTAGTTGAGCGTGTATTACAAGCTTATAAAGATCTCAATGCAATGAATAGAAACTAATCTTAGTTTCTACTCTTTATCTCTTTATGAATATCTTCAATAGAGTTTAAATGAGGATGTTTTGAGTAGTGAATATTTAATAGCTGATTGAACTTGTTCAGGTTAAATCTCCAAAATTTCTCTTTATCAAAATCTTCATGCTCTGTTATACGCTCATGCAGACTTTTCGCATCTGGCGTTTCATCCATCTCTTTTAAAACTTTATGCATAAGTTCTACAAGATAATTATGAGAATCCTCTCCCGTATCATCATCTTCGAGTGTACGGTTGACTAAAAATGGGTACATTTTCCAGATACTTAAGGCTGTCCCAACTACAAACGCGATCATCATCCATGTTGAAGTACTTAGTTCCATTCAAAACCTTTTATATTAAAGTCTTTAATTATAGAACAATTTTGATAAAATAGCATACTATGAATGAAAAGAATGATAAAGTATTTACAAAACCGATAAAAAAACAGTTTGAGTTTGATGAAGAGGTGGCAGCTGTCTTTGATGATATGCTTGAACGCAGTGTCCCTTTTTATAAAGAGTCCCAAAGAATTACTGAGTTCTTTGCACTGAAAAATCTCAAAGAAGATGGAATACTCTACGATCTGGGATGCTCTACGGCTTCACTTTTACTCAATATTCATCGAAAACTTCAGTTAAACGCAGCGCTTATCGGCATCGATAACTCTGAAGCGATGCTGGCGCGTGCAAGACGTAAGTGTGAAGCGTATGGTGCAGATGTTGAAGTGTGTAATGGTGATATTTTAGAGTATGAGTATAAAGCGGCAGATGTATTTATCTCTAACTATACACTGCAGTTCATACGACCGCTTGTCCGTGAAGAGCTAGTGAAAAAAATAGCGAATGCCTTAAAAGAGGAGGGTGTCTTTATCTTTAGTGAAAAGGTTATCTCCCACCATCCAAAACTTAATAAAGATCTTATCGAGTGTTATTATGATTTTAAAAAAGAGCAGGGGTATTCCGAGTATGAGATCATTCAAAAGAGAGAAGCACTTGAGAATGTTTTAGTGCCGTATTCAGAAGAAGAGAATATCAAAATGGCACAAAATGCAGGTTTTTCTCACTGTGAAGTGATCTTCCGCTGGGCAAATTTTGCGACATTTATCGCTATAAAATAGGCTTTACCAGACATTGCCCTTTGGCTTTGTATCTTTCTTCTTTAATGCGTTTATCATCTCTTTATAGGTGATGATGTCATCATCACCGCATTTTTTGTGGTAGTAACCCTGCAGGTCATAATACTCCTTGCAGTCACTGTAGTATTTTGCAGAAATACCGTGTTTGTTCACACAACCTGTTGCAAATAGAGTAAGAGTTAAAAGTAGTATAAATTTTATCATATTTGTAAATAGCATCTTTTGTACCTAAAGCCCTTTAGACTTTAAAGCTCTCTTTTGTTTTGCACAGATCCGTTAAAAAACACTCATCACATTTTGGATTTTTGGCTGTACAGATATATCTTCCAAAAAGAACCATTCCCTGATGCAGAGCATGGAGATCATTTTTAAATTTTTTGACTAATGTGGCTTCTGTGGCGATTGCTGTCTTGTCATCGCTCAGACCCAGTCTGTGTGAGACACGAAAGACATGGGTATCGACCGCCATTAGATTTGCACCGGTGTACTCTATCATTACAACATTGGCAGTTTTTTGTCCTACTCCGGCAAGAGTCTGGAGCTCTTTTTCGTCCATAGGTATCTCTCCGTTGTAGACCTCTTCAACACGCTGTGCCATTTTAATGATGTTCTTTGCTTTATTATTGAAAAATGAACAACTGTTAATGAGTTTTTTTACATCTTCAATATCTGCTTGAGCCAACTCTTTTGTACTTGGGTACTTTTCAAAAAGTGCGGGAGTGATGAGATTGACACGTTTATCTGTACATTGTGCCGAGAGCGCTACAGCTACAACCAGTTCATAGGCATTTCTATATGCAAGCTCGGTTACAGCGTCACTATACCTCTCTACAAATCTTTTATGTATCTCTGCTATCTCTTTTTTTGTTGCTTTTTTCATGATGCAATTTTAGCGACTTATATGTTATAATCAAAGTAAGAAGAAAAGTTACACTAGATTAATGGAGCCGGTATGGGTATATTTTCACTTTTTTTTAACAAATCAAAACCAGAACAATCCTCATCTTTAGAGTTGCTTACAGATAAAAAATTTTATAAACAGCTGATTGACAATGATAGCTCAATGATACTCTTCTTTACAGAAAAAGAGGGCTGGATCGGTGCAAATGAGACTTTTTTCAAACACACAAAACTACACGATATTGCAGAGTTCTTAAAAGTTTATGATGGTATACGAGATATCTTTATGCATGAGAGTGAGAAGATTTTTACAGAAGATGATAAAGGCTGGCTTGATTTTATCATGAAAAATAGAGCTGATGGTTATAAAGTACGTATGTTAAACGCAACTGGAGAGCCACTTGTGCTCAATGCAAAGGTACTTTTTGATGATAATACTCATATCTATACGTTAGAACTTGAAGATATTACAAATCTTGAACGGGAACGTTTAAAAACCAAAGATGTCGAAGCATTAAAAACAAAGTTTTTGGCAAATATAGGACATGAATTTAGAACACCAATGAATGCAATATTGGGATTTATGGAACTGCTTGAGGATACTACATTAAATGATATTCAAAAAGAGTATCTTAAAATGGTTTCATACTCTGCTCAAAATCTGATGGTAAATATAGAAACACTACTTGAACTTTCACAACTACAAAGCGGAAGGCTAAAGCTCAATGAAGATGAGTTCAACTTTGTAGAAGAACTTGAAAAGTTGACCTACTCTTTCTATAAAGAAGCAAAGATCAGAAATATTCGTGTACTTACATTTATAGATCCGAAAATTCCAAAATACATCACATCCGATGCTGCAAAGATTATTCAGATAGTTTACTCCATAATACACCACTCTATCAAGTTAACAAAAGAGGGTGGTAAGATTCTAATAGAGATTAAGCTGAGTAAAATTGCAGCAGATGGCTCTTGTAGTATAGGTTTTGCATTTAAGGATAATGGCGAAGGACTCTCAAAAGAGCAAATAGCCCTTATCAATGAACCTTTCAGTGCTGATGCACAGGCGAGTGAACGTTTAGGTGTAGGACTTAGCCTCTCAAGTGGTTTGATAAAACTACTTGGCTCCAATCTAAGAATTCATAGTGAAAAATATAGTGGCAGTTATCTTAATTTTGTGCTTCATTTTAAACATACCCATGGAAAAAGTTATGAGGTTTTAGAGAAAAAAAGAGTCAAGGTACTCCTTCTTGATCAAACGAAATTAGAAGAAGCACATCATCTAAGTGCATACCTTACTGCGTTTGGACTTGAGGTTGTTAAGTCCAATGTCATTGAAGATGCTATTTATGATGATATTGAAGCTCTTTATATCGTTGCTTCACAAAAAAGACTTTCATGGGTTTTAGAGTTGGCAGCGCATGAAAAAACTGTACCTATTATAATGGTACTTGATGATGGAGAACATCTTCATGCAAATTTAAAATCTTTAGTTGACAAGACCATTAATCTACCGTTGCTTCCAAGTAGAGTTGCACAACATTTGGAACTGTTGGAAAATTATGATTACGATAAGCAAAAAATAGGTTCACTCAAGATGAGAGAACAGGTTCGTGCTCTTGTTGTTGAAGATAATGTTATAAATCAAAAATTGATTCAAATTTTACTCGAAGAGTATGATATTAGTGTAGATACGGCTCTTAATGGTTTAGAAGCAGTAGAGCTGTGTGAGCAAAAAAGCTTTGATATTATATTCATGGATATAGATATGCCATACATGAACGGTATAGTGGCAACACAAGAGATAAAGGATAACATCTTTATCAAATCTACGACTCCTATCGTCGCTTTAACTGCTATGGCAATGCAGGGAGATAAAGAGATGCTGCTTCGAGAAGGGCTTGATGACTACCTCGCAAAACCGCTTACTCGTGAAAAGTTGGAGTATATTTTAGAAAAATATCTTAAAGTAGAACAAAAACCTCTTTCTGTTTAATATCTATTAATATATTAGGACTAAACTTCTTTCAATTAATATATAAGGAACTATAATGAATAAAGTTACAATGTTACTATCTGCACTGTTATTGAGTGGATCAATTGCAGCAGCACAAACATTAGTTACAGTAAACGGTAAACCTATTACACAAGAAGATGTAAATACAGAGTTGATGAGCGCTACTCAAGGTAGAATAAACCAAATACCTGCTGATAGACTTGCAACTTTCAAAAAACAAGTTCTACAACAACTAATTGGAAAAGAGATCATTTATGATGATGCTAAAAAATCAGGTATTTTAAATTCACCAGAGTATAAAACTGAATATGACAAACTAATCAATAGAATGAAAAAAGAGCTTGCTATTCAAGTATGGCAGAAAAAACTTTTAGACAGTATCAAGATCTCAAACAAAGAACTAAAAGATTATTATAATAAAAATAAAGATGAGTTCAATGAGAAAGAGAGTGTTCATGCTCGTCATATCTTAGTGAAAACAAAAGCTGAAGCAGACAAAATCATCAATGAACTGAAAAATCTTCATGGTGAAAAACTAAAAGCGAAATTCATTGAGCTTGCTAAAAAAGATTCAACAGGACCTAGTGGACCAAAAGGTGGTGATTTAGGTTACTTTACACAAGGACAAATGGTACCTGCATTTAACAGTAAAGTTTTCTCTATGAAAAAAGGTACAGTAACAAAAGAGCCTGTAAAAACTCAATTTGGTTACCATGTTATCTATGTTGAAGACAAAAAACCTGCGATGACAAAAAAATTCGATGAAGTAAAAACATTTATTGAACAACGCCTAAAAATGGAAAAATTTAAAAAAGTTTTCAAAGCAAAAATGGATGAACTACAAAAACAAGCTACTATAGTTAATAAATAGACCATGCAACTCTCTTCAATATCTAAGATATCTTTAGATGCGAGAGAGTTCTTTGTAAAACGTGATGATCTGATCGATCCTTATTTAGCCGGTAACAAATACCGTAAGCTCTACACACTTTTGAATACTCCCTCAAATACTTATGATACTCTTATCTCTTATGGTGGAACACAATCAAACGCAATGCTTGCTCTTGCATCTTTGTGTAAAAAAAAGGGATGGAAGTTCCTATACTATACAAAAACATTGAGTCAAACGCAGAGAAGAGGAGTTAGCGGAAACTTCGCACATGCTTTAGCTCTTGGAATGGAACATAAAGAGCTTGAAGATATACTCTATCGAGATTATATAGCTTCACTGCGTTTAGAACTTGATGAGAGGGTATGTATCGTTGATCAAGGTGGTGCAATTTCCGAGGCAAAAGAGGGTCTTGCCGTTTTGGCTCAGGAAATTCGAGAACAAAAGATATCTGGAGCGATCCCCGAAGATGTAAATGCTTTGGCAACACCATCCGGAACAGGTACGACAGCACTTTTTTTGGCTTTGGCACTTCCTGAGTATAGAGTCTACACGACTCCCTGTGTGGGAGATGTTGCATATTTAAAGGAGCAGATGAGCGCGCTTGCTCCTCTACCTGAGAATTTAGTGATACTTGCTCCAAAAAAGAAGTATCATTTTGCAAAACCATATAGAGAATTCATTCAAATATATACTAAACTTTTAAAAAGTGGTATAGAATTTGATCTTCTTTATGCACCGTCAATGTGGCAGACTCTGCTTGAAAAAAGTGATGAAAAGGTTTTGTATGTTCATAGCGGTGGAGTAAGTGGAAATGAGAGTATGTTACAACGATACTCTCAAAAAGGGTGGATCTAGTCTATAAAAGTGACATTCTCACTGAGTGGTACTCTTTTTGGCTGGTAAGAGTTGATTTTTGCATCCTTATCGGCATATCCAAGAACAACACTGTATAGCAGTGCAAGATTCTCAGGAACATCTAGTACTTTTGCAATGACCTTTCCAAACTCAGTTGTTGAACCTTGTGGACAGCTGTCTACTCCAAACTCTTGTGCAGCAAGCATGATACTTTGCATATATGCTCCACAGTCAATAAGTGCACCCTGTGCATCTTGGATATTTGCTTTATCTGTAAAAACAAAAAAGACTGTTTGTGCTCCAAACCATCTGAAATTATCTTTCCACATTTGAATTCTTGTTTCATTGTCCTTTCTGTCTACTTCCATAAGTTTGTAAAGACCTGCACCTGTGACGATACGGCGTTTTTTATAAGGATTGACCCAATGAACAGGATAATATTGGATGAATTGGTCATGTTCTACACCTGCATCCATTTTCTCAATGATAGCATCACCGATATTTTTGAGTACCTCTGCGTTTGAAACTGCATATGTTGTCCATGGTTGCATATTTGCACCACTTGGAGTCATAGCCGCAGCTTTGAGTATCTTTTCTTGAATTTCTTTCTCAACAGCTTTTGGTAGATATGCTCGTTTTGATGAGCGGTTTTGTAAAGCTTCCAGTACAGATGGCATTAATTGTCCTAATTTTTTACGAAAGTATACAAAATGAGTGATTATATTCAGATAAAAGGTTTCTAGGAATATAATCAGTAGTGCGACTTAAGTTGCAAAAGGGTGTGGCTAAATAGTATATAATACTGCCAGAAAAAAAATTAACAAGGATTGAGAAATGAATAATATATTTGAAAAATTAACACATAATATGACAGAAGCGATAGAGAGCTCTGTTTCACTAGCGTTACATAACAAAAATCAAGAAGTAACTCCAATCCACTTCTTGTGGGCACTTTTAACAAACTCTGATTCTGTATTGAATCAAATGTTTAATAAAATGGGTGTCGATAAAGTTGCGATGGAGCTAGACATCAAGAGTATGGCGGAAAAACTTCCAAAATCTTCAAGTGTCACAAAAGAGAGTATCAAGCTTTCACAAGAGTTTGTCAGAACACTGCAAAATGCAGAAGGTTTGATGGCAAAGAACGGGGACTCTTACTTAGCTGTTGATACTTATATCTTGGCAAACCTGCAAACACCGCCATTTTCAGAGATACTTCCAAAGTATGTAAATACAATGGATCTTGCAAAAGAGCTTGAAGCATCTCGTGGTGGAGCAAAAATCGATTCACAAAGTGCAGATGAGACATTGGAATCTCTCTCAAAATATGGGATCGATCTGACTAAAGAGGCAGCTGAGGGGAAACTTCCCCCTGTCATCGGACGTGATGAAGAGATCTCACGTACAATGCAGATCCTGATCCGTAAAACAAAAAACAATCCTATGCTCTTAGGTGAACCTGGGGTTGGTAAGACTGCATTGGTTGAGGGGCTTGCGCAAAGAATTCAAAGTGGTGATGTTCCAACATCTCTACAAAACAAACGTCTGATCGCACTTGATATGTCTGCACTGATCGCGGGTGCAAAATACCGTGGTGAGTTTGAGGACAGACTTAAAGCAGTAATCGACGAGGTAAAAGAGAATGGAAATATCATTCTCTTTATCGATGAGATCCATACTATCGTTGGTGCTGGGGCAAGTGAAGGTTCAATGGATGCAGCGAATATCTTAAAACCTGCTCTTGCTCGTGGAGAGTTACATACAATCGGTGCGACAACATTGAAAGAGTATAGAAAGTACTTTGAAAAAGATGCGGCCTTACAACGTCGTTTCTTACCGATCTCTGTGGATGAGCCGAGTGTAAATCAGTCTCTTCAAATCCTTCGTGGAATTAAAGAGAGACTTGAAGCACACCATAATGTAAATATTACAGACTCTGCATTAGTAGCGGCTGCGAAGTTGTCTGACAGATATATTGCCGATAGATTCTTACCAGATAAAGCTATTGACCTTATCGATGAGGCGGCAGCTGAACTGAAAATGCAGATAGAGTCTGAGCCAAATGAGCTTAGTGCTGCAAAACGTAAACTCTCTGAGCTTATGGTTGAAAAAGAGGCGCTTAAAATGGAGAAAACTCCATCAAATGAGAAACGCCTTGAAGAGATCGAAAAAGAGCTTGCTGATGTTGAAGAGAAAGTAAGAACTTTAGAGTCTCAGTTCCAAACTGAAAAAGAGGTGTTCGAGAAAATCTCTACTATTAAAGGTGAGGTAGAGGCTAAACGTCGTGAAGCTGAACTTGCAAAAGGACAGTCAGACTTTAACCGTGCTGCTGAGATCGAGTATGGTGAAATTCCAAAACTTCTTGAAGAAGAAAAAGAGCTCAATGAAAAATGGGCTCGTATGCAAGAAGCCGGTACACTACTGAAAAATTCAGTAGATGAAGAGTCTATCGCATCTATTGTAAGCAGATGGACAGGTATTCCTGTAAACAAAATGCTTCAAAGTGAAAAAGATAAAATCTTGCATGTTGAAGATGAGTTGAATAAAACTGTTATCGGTCAAGCAAGAGCGACACATGCGGTTTCACGTGCTATTAAACGTAACAAAGCAGGACTTAGTGATAAGAACAGACCGATCGGTAGTTTCTTGTTCCTAGGGCCAACTGGTGTGGGTAAAACACAAACTGCTAAAACATTAGCGAAGTTCTTGTTTGACTCTGAAGATGCGATGGTTCGTATTGATATGAGTGAGTACATGGAGAAACACGCAGTATCTCGTTTAGTAGGTGCTGCACCTGGTTATGTAGGATATGAAGAGGGTGGACAGCTCACTGAAGCAGTTCGTCGTAAACCATACTCTGTTATCCTTTTTGATGAGGTAGAAAAAGCACATCCAGATGTGTTCAATATCTTACTTCAAGTACTTGATGATGGACGTTTAACAGACAATAAAGGTGTGACAGTAGACTTTACAAACACTATTATTATCTTAACGTCAAATATTGCAAGTGATAAGATCATCAACAATCCTCAAGGCGAGGAGCTTGACAATATGGTAATGGCTGAGTTAAAACAAGCCTTTAAACCAGAGTTCTTAAACAGACTTGATGATGTTGTTATCTTTAATGCACTTGGTCAAGATCAAATCAAAGGTATCGTTGAGATATTCTTCAATGATATTAAAAACAAAGTTAAAGAACGTGATATTGAGCTTTCTCTTAGCGAAGAGGCTAAAGCGTATATCGCAGAAGCTGGATTTGATCCTGTTTACGGAGCTCGTCCGCTAAAACGTGCTCTTTATGAAATCGTTGAGGATCGTTTAGCAGACTTGATCCTTGATGGAACTGTCAAAGAAGGCTCTCATGTAGAGTTTACTGTTGTAGATGGTGAAGTTAAAGTAAATGTTTCTTAAGCTGCGTTAACTTTTAATATACTCTTCTATGCTCAAAGGCTTACCAAGGTAATAGCCTTGGGCATAATCCACTCCAAGCTCTTTTACCACATTAAAAATATTTTCAGATGAAACAAACTCGGCAATAGTCTCTACTCCCAATCTTCGTGCAAGGTCAACAATCGTCTCCACCATAATTTTAGAGTGTATATCTTTATCGATAGTGGATATAAGAGAGGCATCTATCTTAATGAAATCTATAGGTAGTTTCAGAGCATGCGAAAAGTTAGAATACCCACTCCCAAAATCATCAAGTGCGATTTGTATACCATATAGTTTCATCTTCTTACAAAATGCCAAGACAAGATCATAGTTTTGAAAGTCCTCTGTCTCTAAAAGTTCAATTGTAAGAAGCTGGTTATATTGAAAATTATTGAGTGTGTTCTCAAGGTATTGCATTGTCTCTTTATGATCCATATCCGCTAAAGAGATATTAAAACTACAAGGAATTTTATATTTTCGTATAGTTTCAAGGGTGTTATTGATAACTTTGTATGTAATCTTATGATAGAGTTTATGACGTTTTGCAACATCTAAGAATTTAAAGGGTGCAATAATCTCTCTATTTTCATCACGAAGCCTGACAAGTGATTCATACTTTACGGCTTTTGTTTTATCTGCAATAGGAACTATAGGCTGAAAATAGGAGAGAATTGAGTTGTGTTCTAAAGCATAGTCTATTTTAACCCGACATTGAAGATCATCTTTATGAAATTTTTCCAAATTTTTATCTTCGTTGAAAACAGAAAGCATTATGTTCTTCTGTTTTGCTTCTTTGAGTGCCATGTCCGCATAAGCAAGCATTTTTTTATCTTTAGTACAGGCAATTCCTACACTCATTTTGAAGTGTGATTTTATATTATTATGGAAAAATATTTTGTGTGAATAGTCACTAACAATTTGTTCAATATACGTAACAAATTGTTCTGCATCCAAAGAGATGTTATGCATGGAAATGATTGTAAATTCATCACCACCTATATGGTAGAGCATAAATGGAAGTTTTGCAATAGCCTTTTGTAAGAACTCTGCTGAGAACTTTAGTGCTTCATTTCCGACATCTTCCCCATAAACATCATTAAATGATTGGAACTTGTCAATATTTAAAATGGCCATATAACTTACGTTGTACTCTAAAAGATCCTCTAGAAGTTTATTACGATTTTCTAGACCTGTTATAGGGTGAGTATATATTTTTTTAAGCAGTTCTTCCGATTTTTCACTTACTTCTCTCTCGAGATTTTGATTGTATGAAAGGAGCTTTATTTCAGAGTCTTTGAGCTCATTTTCTGCTTTTTTGGCACGTTGCAGCTGCGTTTGCAGATCTTTTTGTAAAATATGAAATTGATAGAGTGCCATAGTTAAAAGTAGCATTGATAAAGAAAAAGAAAAAAGAATCAAATTTGAGCTGTTTCTGTTTGTTCGCTGGATAGACAGAAGCTGTTTATTTAGTACTGCGTTTGCCAGTTTTGTAAGTTTTTGTGTATCTTCAGCAAATTTCAAACTGATACTGTCAAAACCTATAACAGCATCTTGAATATCAAGAGTCTCTTTTGATGCAAGAGCTTCTACTAAAGATTTACGTACAAGTTGGTATGAAATAAGTCTATGTTTGATCTTATTGAGAATGTTAAGGTATTCTTGAAATGCTTGCTTATTTGTCGCATATGTCTCAAGTTTTTCAATATGTTTTTGTATCTTTTGAAAATTCTTTGTTTCATCACTAATTGAATGATGTAGAAGTATCTCTTGTAAAAGAGAGACTTGTGTATTTTTAATGTCATAATTGAGTTGGTTTGTATAGTGATTGAGTTTTATTTGATTTCGATCTAGTTGTGTCAGCAGATTATTGTTCTTTTGTATATTGTTATAGCCGATGATAAGGGATAAAAAGAGTAAAGTAAGACCAAAGATAAAGATAGCATATATTTTATGTTCAAAAGAAAATTTCATAAGTTAAAATCTTGCCTCAAAGCTGAGACTCCCTATATTTTGTGTTGCATCTTTTTTTGCAGGTTCTCCAAAATGCCATCCACTTCCTGTATAATCCTCTTTTATAGATAAAAATGAAATTTTCGCATTGAGATATCTATGAAATTGCCATAATGTGTAGAGTTCCAGTGCATGACCACGTGTTGCAAGTTTATTATATATATCCTCTGCACCCTGTGTGGCGCCATACCAGTATTTACTACCATAATTATATTCTAGACCAAAGTTAAACTTTTTGTTTAAATCATATTTACTGCCAATATAAAAAGCGTATCCATTTCTTTTAAGCATGGTACCACTTGCATAGTCTGCAGTACTAAATCCAGGTGTTCCATTGGATGTTGTAGAACTATTCTCATCTATGATCTTGTAATCTTCTATATTTCCATTTGGATGTGGATTTGAGATAGCCGTATGGATGAAGAGAGTTATCCCTGTTTGTTGAAGATGAGGTATATCTACTCCTGCCCCAAAAGTTATCATCGTACCAAGCTGTTGAGCATGAGAAGAGTCTATATCCGGTCCTAAATATGGATGTGCTTTGAGATCGTTTAAAATATTTACACCAAAAGAGAAGAGCGCACGCGTTTGTAAAAGAGGAAATGTTTTATCTGCGTAGAGACCGATAATATTAGCATTATCAATACTTTCTCTATTACATTGATAGGGATAGAAGTTCGCTCTTAGAGAATATGCCTGCGCTAGAACAAATCTGAGATAGAAATCATTTGCAAATTTTTGTGTTCCTATAAAGCCATATGTGTTCATATCAAATACAAGGGCAGGGAAGAGAGCAGAACGTTTTTTATTTTGAGAATATTGCATCGGGGTACCATTGGTAGTGGGGAGGATCCCGAATGTAAATGTAAACTTCTCCCCAAAAGGAGAATCTGTAGTATAGTCGATGTAGGCACGATCAACATCAAAAGCACTTCCTGAAGTTCCTGATTTTATATCTCTGGAGAGGATACAAAGGCGTTGGTTTGATTGAGAAGAACCCATATTGACCAGACGTCCGTAAAATTTAATATCTTCTATATACATACTCATATTTAAACGAAAACGAACTAATGATGCAAGCTCAAAATCTTTTGTAAATTCATCACGTTTTTGTTTTCCATCTAAAGGACCGCCAATGATCTTGGTATTTTCTCCATCTATCTTTTTGTTTGTGTAATGAAATTTATCTAAACGCAGCATAAGTTCAGGTGAAAAATTTATTTTGTCCAATATGGATTTTGTTTCCACTTTATCTAAAATGTTGAGACTCTCATCTATCTCTTCATCTTTTACTCTGTCTTGTTTTTCAAGATTTGTAACACGTTGTTGTAAAAGTTCCATCTGTTGTAAAAGGATTTTATCATCTTGTGATGAAGCGATAAGGTAAAATGGTAATAGTAGAAAAAGTAAATATTTCATTTTAAAGTCCAGGTATTATTGGTTGTTCAGAATCTGCAGCATGGTCTATAAGATACTTTTTAAGCTCAAGACGTTCAGAAACGGGGAGTTCATCCAAGTGGTATCTTTTAAGGTGACGTTGGGAAGAAAAAACACGTTCCCATTGAATAATCGCTTTTTGTCCACCATATAGATGAAGTTTCTTTGCTAGTTGTGAGATGCTTAAAGAAGCAGTTTCGTTTGCATATAAAGGGTAGAATATAAAGAAAAAAAAGAGAACAAGGATCTGTTTCAAAGTTTTGCCTTTATTTGATTGAATTATATTTCTATTATTATAACATAAATGAATTCAATGTGATTAACCGCTCTTTAAGTAAAACTTTTGTATGATTGCGCTCTTAAATTACATAAGGATATGTCAATATGAAAAGAACATACCAACCTCATAATACACCGAGAAAAAGAACACACGGTTTTAGAGCTAGAATGGCTACTAAAAATGGTCGTAACGTTATTAACCGTCGTCGTGCTAAAGGTCGTAAAAAATTGTCAGTATAGGCGGATTTAATACGCTGAAGCTTCACAAGGAGTTTCAGTATATTTACAACAAAGGAAAAAACCAGCACTCTGGTAGTGTTGTACTCTTTTTTCTTCCCCAACATGGAGTTCACAAAGTAGGTTTTACCGCAACCAAGAAAATTGGTAATGCAGTGAAACGTAATCGTGCAAAACGTCGTATGCGTGCGATATTTCGTGAATACTCCGATTCCCTCAAAGATGGTACATATATATTCGTTGCAAAAGCAGGATTATTTGATCGCTCTTATGAAGAGTTGAAGAATGATTTTCAAAAGGTACTCACACGTGCGAAAACTTTTACTTAAACTTTTATGGTTATATCAGAAGTTTTTTACACTTATTGGTTACGGTTCGTGTCGTTATTACCCAACTTGCAGTGAATATGCACGTATAAATTTCGAAAACAACTCAATTTCAAGTGCATTTTACCACTCTTTTACTAGAATACTACGTTGCAATCAACTTTTTGATGGTGGTATTGAGTATCCTCTTTTAGATAAGCTCTCTTTAAAGCCTGAAAATCTTGATGTTGATTCTATAAAATATTGGTTGGTTCCAAATAAAAAAAACCGTTATTACATTATAAAAAATTTTTCATATAAAGGGTAATTTGTGTTAGACAAGATGTCACCGAATCAAAGACTAATAGTAGCTGTACTGTTGTCAATAATTTTTTTCGTAGGGTACACTGCGATATTTCCACCAAAAGAACAAGCTGTAGCTGATAAAGCTAAAACAGAAAATGTAGCAAGCAAAGATGTTAAAAGTGTTACACAACGAGTAGAAGAGGCTTCGGGTCATGCTGTAGCTCAACAAGAGAAGATGGAGAGTACTGCATCAAGCGATATTGTTACCATTAAAAATAAGAATTTTATACTTAAAATAGACACTTTAGGTCGTATTGCATCTAAAGAGTTACTTGAAGAAAAATTTAGAAATGCAGATGATCTACATGCACAGGTAATTCCTGCATTTGGAACAAAACCTTTATACATTCGATTTGCAAATGACAAGATCAATGATGAAGCGACAAAAGTTCCTTATGTCGCAAGTGCAAGTACTATTGAGTTGAATGATACTCCGGTAACAGTTACACTTACTCAAAAGCTTTCTGATCTTACTATTACTAAAACACTTACATTCTATGCAGATGGTCATTACGATGCAAAGATAGCAACTTCTAAAGATGTAAGATATTTTGTATATCTAGGTGACAGACCTCAGGTTTCTAAAAAACTGATGGCAGTTGCGGGGGCAATGGTATATACAGGAGATGATGTTGTTCATATTATTGAAGATGGTGATGCAGAGGGAAGACAGGTATTCCAAGATGTAAAACTTATCTCTTCATTTGACCAATATACAGCGATCATGTTATATGGTTTTCCTAAAGATACAAGTGTTATTGTAGAACGTGGACATGATGATAATCCTGTGGTATATTTTGAAGCAAGAGAACATGAAAATTTTCATGGTTATATAGGACCAAAAGAGCATAAGATCTTAAATGCCATTGACCCTGTACTTACAAATGCTATTGAATACGGATGGTTCACATTCGCTGCAAAACCTATCTTTGCACTTCTTTCATGGTTACATGGTATCTTTGGTAACTGGGGTTGGGCTATTATTGCACTAACTGCAATTATCAGACTCGTTCTTTATCCTTTGACATACAAAGGTATGGTCTCTATGCAAAAGATGAAAGAGCTTGCACCAAAACTAAAAGAGCTCAAAGAGAAATACAAAAAAGATCCACAACGTCTAAACGCAGCGACAATGGAGATGTACAAGAAACATGGTGCAAATCCACTAGGCGGTTGTTTACCGATGCTTTTACAGATTCCTGTGTTCTTCGCACTGTATCGTACACTTTTAAACGCAGTGGAACTACAAGGTGCTCCATGGATTCTATGGATTCATGACCTTTCACGTATGGACCCGTACTATGTTCTCCCAATTTTAATGGGTGCTTCTATGTTCTTACAACAACGTATGACACCAAACAACTTTACAGATCCGTTACAAGAGAAAGTATTTAAATATCTACCGGTTATTTTTACATTCTTCTTTGTAACTTTCCCATCAGGATTGGTACTTTACTGGTTTGTAAATAACCTTTTCTCTATTGCGCAACAATATATGGTAAATCAGCAGTTTCGTAATGCAAAAGATTTAAAAGCAGCAATTGAAAAAAAGAGCGAGAAATAAAAGATGATTAAGATAGAAGCAGTAACGTTAGAAGATGCATTCAATGATGCTGCAACTTCTTTAAAATGTTCTGTGACAGAACTTGCAATAGAAGTTGTGCAGGTACCAAGCAGTGGATTTTTAGGTTTTTTTAAAAAGAACGCTATTATCGTAGCTACTGTTAAAAAAGATGTGCAAACTCAAACGCAGACACCTGTTGTATCTGAAAAAGAGTTAAAAATAGAAGAGTCACTTGAAGAAAAGAACTCTCTAGAAGATACTATCACTCCAATAGAAGAGCCGCAAGAGATAGAGCCTTCTCATAACATTTTAAATGATACGATCATGCCTACATCATTTGTAAGCGATCAGGATGAGCAAGATGAAGATCTTGCGAGCGGGTTGGATTATACAGCTGATTATGATGATGAGTATGATGAAGATTTTCAAGAAACATCATCTGTAAGTATAGATATTGAAAACATTGCAAAAGAGATAGAAAAAGAGATCAATGACCTCTTTGATCTCATATGTTTTGAGATAGATAAAATCCAGGTAAGTGCTTATGATAAAGAGACTATTCTTGTAGAATTTAAAGGTGTTGATGCTGCATTGTTAATAGGAAAAGAGGGGTATCGTTACAAGGCTCTTTCTTATATGATATTTAACTGGATCAACTCTAAATATGATGTACAGTTGCGTTTAGAGATAGCTGAGTTCTTGAAAAATCAAGAAGAGTCAGTGGCTAGATATCTTGAAGGTGTCTATGAAAGTATTGATAGAGACGGACGTGCACAGACGAAAATACTTGATGGTGTACTTGTTCAGATAGCTCTTAAAGAACTTCGTGCAAGATACCCTCAAAAGTATGTTGTTATTCGCTCTACAAAAGATGGACTCAAATACATAATCGTTAACGATTATCATAACGATTAATGATGAATGATACAATCTCTGCCATTGCAACTGCAAATGGCATTGGCTCTATTGCTATTATTCGTCTTAGCGGCGATAGAGCACTCTCTATTGCCAAACTCCTTACAAAACGACACAATTTTACTCCAAGAAATGCAACTCTGACAAATGTATATGATAAAGACTCTACGCTTATCGATGAGGCTATTGTTATCTACTTTAAAGGACCTTACTCATTTACAGCTGAAGATGTAGTAGAGATACAGTGTCACGGAGGTTTTATAGTTGCACAAAGCATACTTAGGGCAACACTTGATGCTGGAGCGAGGCTTGCAAATGCAGGTGAATTTTCAAAGCGTGCTTTTTTTAACGGACGTATAGATCTGAGTGAAGCTGAAGCGATTGCACAGCTTATTGAAGCTAAAAGTGAAGATGCTGCTAAAATACTTGCGACGCAGATGAAAGGCTCTCTTAAAGAGTTCATAGAAGAGGTACGTGATGAGATCATCCACATCTTGGCGTACTCTGAAGTAACGATTGATTATGCAGAAGAAGATCTGCCTCAAGATCTGGTTGAGCAGATAGAGGCAAAACTTGATGAACTCTATAAGCTGCTTGAAAAGACTCTTATTGCTTCGAAGTCCCGTCAAGGACTTATGCAGGGGTTCCGTGTAGCAATTGTTGGAAAACCTAATGTCGGGAAAAGTTCTCTCTTAAACGCACTGCTCAATTATAATCGAGCCATCGTCAGTGATATTGCTGGAACAACACGTGATACCATTGAAGAGCAGGTAAAGATCGGAACGCATCTTATAAAGATAGTAGATACTGCAGGTATCCGTGAAGCGGGTGATGAGATAGAAAAGATAGGTATCGAGAGAAGCTTGGAAGCTATTAAAGAGAGTGACATAGTCATTGCGCTTTTTGATGCTTCAAGAGAAGTCGATGATGAAGATAGAAAGATAATGGAACTTTTAAAGAGCAATGCAGCTGATAAAGAGCTTATTATTATCAAGAACAAGATCGATTTAGAGCAAAAATTTGACTCAAATGATTTAAAATTTGATCTGGAACTCAACTCCAAAGATGATGTGAGTGCGCTTGTAAAAAAACTTGAGAGTATTATGGACAGAAGTAATAGCAGTGATGAGATAATGCTTATCTCCGAGCGTCAGATCTCTGCAGTTGAAAATACGATGAAAAATATTCAAGAAGCGTATGAACCGCTGGAATTTCAGGAACTTGAAATTTTCTCTTTTCATCTGAATGAGGCTGTAAAAGAGATGGCAAGTATCACGAGACCTTTTGAAAATGACGAGATGCTTGACAAGATGTTCGGCTCTTTTTGTTTGGGAAAATAAAAAGTGAAATACATCGCAATAGATCTGGGACTCAAGCGGATAGGCATAGCCTATTCGGCACATAAAGATATCGTAACACCTCTAAACGCAGTGATACGTAAAAACCGTAATCAAGCTTCTAGCGAAGTGAAAAAACTACTTAAAGAGTGGGAAGTGGATGCTGTTGTAGTGGGTATACCCCTTGGTGGCAGTTCTGAAGATGAGATGCGCCGTCGCATTGCTCATTTTATGAATCTAGTTGATTTTGAAGGTGAAATATTTTATCAGGATGAGGCAGGCAGTTCGCTTGAAGCTGAAAATATGATGAAAGGTGAGATAAAATATATTCGTGACGGACGTGTAGATTCCATCTCTGCAATGATAATTTTACAAAGGTTTTTAAAGCAGCAAAATAATAGCTAACTTAAATTTTATCTTTCAATAATTATATAAGTTAAATTTGAGTACTATCTGTGCATGAAAACAATAAATATACTTTTTAAGACAATATCAGAACTATCTACGAATATTAAACAACAAGAGTTATCTGACAGCGAGAAGCTGTTGATACAACTCTTTGTTGAGATACCTGATAAAGAGTATATTAATGCTTTACTTTCTAGTCTACGTGAACAATTCCCTCTAGCCAAATTAATTGGTGCAACTTCTGATGGCATAATATCTGAGAATGAAGTATATGTCGAAACAAAAAATCTAATCTCTTTTTCTTATTTTGAAGATACGACTCTTTCTCTAGCAAGTGTTGAGTACCCTAAAGAGAAAAAAAATTCATTTGAAAGTGGTCGTAGTATAGCAAAAGAACTTTGTAATGAATCCACAAAGTTATTGATAAGTTTTGCAGATGGGCTCTGTACAAATGGTGAAGATTATTTACATGGGATCGCCGACATCAACCCAAATGTAATAGTTGCAGGTGGTATGGCAGGAGATAATGGTAAATTAGTACAAACATATGTTTTTACAAAAGATGGAATAATATCTCCTGGTATCGTAGCTGTTGCCTTAGCCGGAGAAAAGCTGAATGTAGAGAGTGGTTATACGTTTGACTGGAAACCTATCGGCAAAATGATGAAGGTTACAAGGGCTATTAAAAATAGAGTTTATGAACTTGATAATATGCCTCTAATCGAAATTTATGCTAAATATATGGGTAGGGAGCTGGCAAATGCTTTACCTCAAATAGGTATAGAGTTCCCTCTTGTTCTTGAAAAGGATGGAGTTCTTATCGGACGTGCCCCAATAGCAAGACATGATGATGGTTCACTTACCTTTGCAGGAAATATTGAAGAAGGAATAGAAGTTCGTTTCGGTGTTGGTAATGTAAATGAAATTTTACGAAGCGGAAATTATGAAATTCATAAGTTGGTATCAAGAGCAGAGTATGAAGTGGAGAGTATCTTTATTTATTCTTGTATGGCCAGACGCAGGTTTATGCAAAAACAGATATTGGATGAATTGAAGTTTTTGAGTACAGTTGCTACTACATCAGGATTTTTTACATATGGTGAATTTTTTCACTCAACATCCAATCAACTCCTAAATGAAACAATGACAATGGTACTGCTCAGTGAAAGCTCAAACTCTTCTAAGGAATTTTTTGAAATTGAGAGTAGTACAAAAGAATTTAAAATAACAAATGAGCAGATTCTTGCACATCTCGCTAATATTGTATCGAGTGAGCTAGAAGAGCTAAATCATAATCTTGAAGAGCGCATCAAAGAAAGTGCTTCATTGATCCATAAGCAAGCCTATACCGATAAATTAACTGGTCTGCCAAATAGACTGAGTCTTATAGATAGACTTAAAGAATCTATAGGTAAAACCATTATTCTGATTAATGTAGATGATTTTACTATTATAAATGATTTTTACGGACATGCGATTGGTGATAGTATCTTGATCCAACTTGCCCAGCTTTTAGAAAAGTATACAAAGATTCATAAGATGGAACTTTTCAAACTGCCTTCGGATGAGTATGCTGTCATTGTAGATGTACCACATCAAGAAGAACAATTAAGAGCAGTTATGAGAGATTTTTTAACTGTTATCAAGTATAAAAAATTCACGGTACAAGAGAGCGAGATCGGATTGACAGTTACTATTGCCGCTGCGTTTATAAACAAAAAAGGTAGTGGACTTATCAATAGTGATATGGCATTGAAACTTGCAAAAAAAGCGGGCAAAAGTTCAATGATCTATGATGATGATTTAAAATTATCTCAAGAGTATGCCAAAAATATAAGTATTGCGAAGTTGGTCAAAGGCGCTATTGAAGAGGATAGGATTGTTCCATATTTCCAACCTATATACAATATTAAAACAATGCAAATTGAAAAGTATGAAGCACTGATCCGTTTAATTAAAGAGGATGGTGAAGTTTTAACTCCCTATTTCTTTTTAGAGATTGCACAGAAGATAAAACTTTATCCAAAATTGACACACATAATGATAGATAAAACATTTAAATATTTTGCGAACAATGGACTTAATTTTAGTATTAATCTCGCGTTTACCGATATTTTAAATGAGAATACGAGGAATTATCTTTTTAGAAAAATAGCTGAATGTAAAATAGCCAAACAACTTACTATAGAGATCCTTGAAACGCAAGAGCTGGAAAATGATGGTGTGATGCTCGATTTTATCGATGCTATATATGACATAGGTGCAAGAATCGCCATAGATGATTTTGGAAGTGGCTTTGCAAACTTCGAGCATATGACAAAGAACAGATCTGATTTTATGAAGATTGACGGCTCTTTGATTAAAAACATAGACAGAGATGAAAATGCACGTCTTGTTGTTGAGACCATAGTAGAGTTTGCGAAAAAATTAAGAAAAAAGACCGTTGCAGAGTTTGTTCACTCAGCTGAAATTTTTGAACTGGTCAAAGATATGGGTGTGGATTATGTTCAGGGTTATTATCTTAGTGAGCCTCTTCCTGAGATCATTTCCCCAGAATAAAGAGGTTGTTACTTTGATCTGTGCTTTTTGTAAATCTCTCTTTGAGATCCCTGTCAAAGGTCAGTAAAAAGATATTTGCATTACTTAGTTGAAGCTCTTGGGCTCTTTGAAGTAGAATATTATCAGCTACATCTTTTCCGTGTGCGCACTTTGTAAAATTGAATGAGTTGAGTGTTTTTCCATAATCATAGAGATTTGCTTCCCATTCTGCTTTTTTAAGATAGAGTGAATCAGGATTTGCAGCAAGAAAAATATCTTTGTCGTCTATCTCATAAGGTTCAATAATATCGTTAAAGATAGAAGCGATGTTGGAAAAGTTTTCAATATCCCAAAAAAGATAGTTCGCTTGTGCCTTAGATTTGTGCTTTTTATTTATAAGTGTCAATCTTTTTGTAATGTTAAAACTACTGTAGGCTGTATCATTGATAAGTAAAATAGAGCGTTTTAGTTTTTGTGCATCGGCCGTATTAAATCCAAGTATCTCTCCCATCTCTATATAAAAGTCCAAGTTAAGCAGTTCATTTTGAGAAGCACCTTTTTGATACTTCTTGAGTTTAGCAAGCTTTGCTCTTGAAAAAAGCAGTGATATGCTCAACTTTTCATGATTCGCATAGGCCTGTTTGACACGAAAAAATATATCTTTGGCTTCGGTAGTATCGGGAAATTCGATAGAGCCTCTGTATTTATGCTCGATCGAAATCTTGTGTTTGTTTAGAGACATTTAAAGAACTCTGCCGCCTCTTCTTCATCATCACTGAGCTTGTCTATGGCAAATAGGGGGTCTTCCTGCATCATTTTTTTGATTTTTTCTTGACAGTAGGTGAAGAGTATCTCTTTTGCTTCATTGTCATCTTCGATGAATCCTAAACCGCTGAACTGATAAGGCTCTTCTTGTTCTATGCACAGTAGTGTTCCTTTTGCTTTTGCTTCTAGAAGCTCTATAAGCTCTCTGTATTTGATGTTGAACTCCGTAGCGTTCCAGCCTATATCTTCAAGCTCAGAGTTTGAAAATTCACTGACACCATCTCCTGTAGTATCATCATACGAAGCACGGGGTGTATTTACCCTTATGAGCTCCTGCCAGTTTGAAAAGGCTTTGATAAGCACTCTGTCATCATCTTCGACAACCTGATAGTTCTTTCCTAAAATCTCAGGGAGTGTTTTTGCTTTACTTGGCATAAGTGCATTCGTTTGTTGTGGAGTATATTTGCCTTGATAGATCAAGATCTCTTTATCTTCAAAAGGTGCTTGTTTGATTTCTCCTTTTATATTGATACCAAACTCCTGTGTTGTATTGATGGCGTTTAGTAGATCTCCCTTATTTACAGTTATAATTTCGTTAAATAGGTTAAATTTTTTCATAAAAATCCCTTAATTTTTTTCATATTATACAGAGTATGAAATTAAGCAACAAAATTTGTCAAAACTTATAAGCTTACTCTAATAAAAATTTTACCAAAACTTTAGTATAATGCGACAAATTTTTTAGAGTAAAAATCTCTAAAGCCTAAGGAAATATATATGGCATTGAATGTTTATTATGACAAAGACACTAGTTTAGACCTAATCAAAAGCAAAGTGGTTGCAATGATCGGTTTTGGTTCTCAAGGACACGCACACGCAGAAAACTTAAGAGACAGCGGTGTTGAGGTTGTTGTAGGTCTTCGTAAAGATGGATCTAGCTGGGCAAAAGCTGAAGCGAAAGGTTTTGAAGTTTTAACTGTTGGTGAAGCTACTGCTAAAGCTGATGTTGTAATGATTCTTCTTCCTGATGAAAATCAATCTGAGATCTACAAAAATGAAATCGAACCAAACTTAAAAGAGGGCGCTACTATCGCTTTCGGTCATGGTTTTAACATTCACTATGGAAGAATCATTCCAAGAGCTGACATCAATGTTACTATGATCGCTCCAAAAGCTCCAGGACATACTGTACGTTCTGAATTTGTTCGTGGTGGTGGTATTCCTGACCTTATCGCTGTTGGTCAAAATCCTTCAGGAGAGACAAAAGAGTTAGCACTTTCATACGCTTCTGCAATTGGTGGTGGACGTACTGCTATCATTGAAACAACTTTCAAAGATGAAACTGAAACTGACCTTTTTGGTGAGCAAGCAGTTCTTTGTGGTGGTGTGACTTCTTTGGTTCAAGCTGGTTTTGAAACATTGACTGAAGCTGGTTATGCTCCTGAAATGGCATACTTTGAGTGTCTTCACGAACTTAAACTTATCGTTGACTTGATGTTCGAGGGTGGAATCGCAGATATGAGATACTCTATCTCTAACACTGCTGAGTATGGTGACTATGTTTCTGGTAAACGTGTTATCAATGATGAGTCTAAAGAGGCTATGAAAGAGATCTTAAAAGAGATCCAAGATGGTAGATTTGCAAAAGACTTTATCCTTGAAGGTCAAGCAGGTTATCCTCGTATGAATGCTGAACGTACAAATGCACGTGCTTCACTTATCGAGCAAACTGGTGTAAAACTTCGTGAGATGATGCCTTGGATCTCTGCAAATAAAATTGTAGACCAAGACAAAAACTAAGAAAATGATGCATTCTATGCATCATTTCTATATTTTCAATAACTTTCGTTCTTCTTCTCATCCCTTACAGCTTTTTTTTAAAATAATTTTTTTATTGACTCTACTCTTGTCATCTGCCTTTGCACAATCAAATGAGTGGGAACTCTACCATGTTAAAGTCTATATGGAAAATGATCTCATCGCGCAACAGGATTCCCAATATACAGGAGGAGCAAAAGTTGATGTGATTTATAAGATCGAAAACCCAGATGGATTGTACAATCTTTTATTGTTAAATGATTCTAAAGTCTATCTTTTCAGAAGTTTCGCGTTTGCCAGTCAACTCTATACTCCTGCTAATCTAGAAGAAAAAGAACCTATCTATAACGACTGGTCGTATGCTGCTTGGACCTATTTCGAGGTTGGGGTACATAAAAGTACCTACAAAACATTGAACAGTCTGCTTCTCAAAGTAGGAATAGTAGGTCCGAGTGCACAAGGTAAAGAGGTGCAAACAGCAATACATAAATGGACAGGCTGTGAAACTCCTGAGGGGTGGGACAATCAACTCTATGATGAATTGGGTATAGATATGACCTATATCTACAAGCAGCGGTATGAATATGAAAATGACAAACGCTTGGGAATCTCTGTGGTTCCATCTTTTGAAGCAGATCTTGGAAACATATCGACAAAAGCATCACTGGGACTCTTTTTTCGTTCAGGTTATAACATAGCAAAAGATTTTGGATTGTCAACCATGAGTGTAGGGGGAGAATCGGGTATACCTGCCTATAAAGAACAAAAAATGAGTTTGAAGCAAAAGTGGAGCTTTAGTTTTAACTTGGCTTTAACCGGATCTGCTGTGGCTAGAGATATCTTTGTTGAGGGAAATACATTTAGAAAGAGTATCGTCAGACATGAAAGAAACAATTTTGTAGCTTATGTCGGTACAGGGATTAGTCTGCGGTACAACTCTTTTAATCTTGATTTTATGCAGACATATAACACACCAAAAGCAGCAGATATAAAAAGAAGTAAAAAGGTCGGTACTGTTTTATTGACATATTTATATTGAGTTAAATTCATTTTAAGATCAAATTAGTTTTTTTTAACAATTCTATGTTATATTACTTTAAAAATATTGTTGAGTGGAATCTTTATGTTGAAATTAAGACTATTATTATTGTTGCTTGTTCCTGTATTGTTACTTGCAGATAATATTAATGGTGGGATTCTAGCAAAAAAACTGCATCTCTCCGCAGGTACAAAAGCTATCATACAATGGGAGAGGATTTTTACTTCCAATCGAAAAAAAAGAAAATATAAAATTAATACTTTAACTCTTGACGAGCAAAACAGCTTAAAAGAGTACTTAATACAACATGCCATAGATTCAGATCATCCTATGGTTGCCGGAGAATAGTATGTATATACGAGTTTGGAGTGTGTTATTCTGTTTATTTGTTTTTGTAGGTGCAAATGAAGGAGAAGAACAGAACCTTTCAATAGAAGCATTACAAAATGAGATTAAAGAGTTAAAACAGAGTATACAGCATATAGAGTCTGTACAAAAAGAGCATGAATCCTATATGGAAGATATTGAAAGTTATACTGAGGATACAGAGACTCTTGTTCTTGAAGATAAATTAAAGTTTGGTTTGGGCTTTAAAACGAATCTGGATAATTTTACAAAAAAATATGCAAGTGGAAGAGTTGTTAGAAATAATAATATCTGGTCTAATAAGTTGATGTTAAATGCTAAAGCCAATATTACGAAATCTATGAAGTTTTATGCAAGATTCTCTATGTATAAGTATTGGGGAAGTAGTTATGTTCATCCTTACAGCAGTTATGACAATATGCAGGCACGTGTACCTTCTGATAGTTCAATATATGTTGAACGTGCCTACCTTGACTGGTTCTTTAATCAAGAAGGATTAATACCATTTGCACTTACTTTGGGACGCCAACCGAGTGCTGATGGACCGAGTCATCAATTTAAAGACAATACAACAAGAAAAGCTACATATTCAGCACTTTTATATGATGGCACTGCTGATGGGGCTGTATTGACTCTGAATATGTCGAAATTATTAAACTATAAAAAGACATATCTGCGTTTTGGTTATGCTAAAGGGTTTGGATACAGTGAAACATCCAAGGATGTAGGTAATGCTTATATTGGTGCAAACAACAACGACTTGAAAGATACGAATATATATGGTCTTTTTTTTGATACGGTTTTGCCATCAATTCAATCTTCATTGGTACAGTTCAGTTATTCAAAAATGAAAGATGTTATTGCAAATCCATTGGATGCTAATAGTAGTGCCAATAAAAATATTGGGGATGTAGATATGTATGGTGTGATGATTGAGATCACAGATTTGGATGGATCTGGATTGGACCTTTTTGCACACTATGGGTATGTACATACAGCTCCAAACGCAAACACCTACTTGGAATATGGAGGTCTTTTAAACTCTGCAGGGAAGAGCGAATCTAAAAGTGGCGATGCTGTTTGGATCGGTGGGCGCTATGGAATGGGGCCAAAGAAAGAGTATAAGGTAGGTTTTGAGTACAATCATGGGAGCAAGAACTGGGTGAGTCTGACGCAGGGGTCTTTCGATGTATATAATAAGTTGGCAACAAGAGGAAATGCCTATGAAGCTTATTTCATGTATGTGATTAACAGGTACTCCAATATTCGTCTTGGATATGTTGATATTAATTATGATTATACTAAAAGTGGTTGGTTTGTAGGGGAAAGTATTGCTATTGACCATACAGATAATCCTGATGCTGAACTAAAACATCTTTCATCAATCTATTTGAAATTAAATGTTCTTTTCTAAACTATGAAATTTTCATTAGAACATTTAAAGCTGATACATAGAGTAAATATAGTCTTTTATATCTCTACAGTTATAATATTGATACTTGTTTTGATTTTTTATATTAGTTCAAATTTTATCTCTCAAAATCTTCATGAGAGTTATCAAACACAAATGCAGGTTCAAACATACTCAAACAATATTACAAACAATTTAAAACTTTTAGACTATTTGACGATTAAAAATTCTTTGACAAAAGAAAAAGAGTATATGCAAAAGAGTAAAAAAGCATATGATACCATTTTTAAAAATCTCAAAATGTTGCAAGAGAGCCGATTCTTTGCAGATGAAAAAGATGCAAAAGAGATAATGAAACGGATAAAGAATCGTCTATTAGGATATAAAACAATTACTGATTCTTTTAAAGAAGAGGTTAAAGGTGGTTATGAAGATGGGCTTTTTGCTGTTTTGGCTCTCTCCTCAACAAGTCATATTATTTCTCAGGAACTGCAAACACTTAATAGGCATATTAAAAAGATCTCCTCTAAAAACATTTTAAAGGTTCAAGAAGAGTTAAGAGTCACACAACTAATAATGATAGTTGTTATTTTAGTTGTCTTTTTTATTATGAACATTATTAATAAACAGGTTGTAGCATCGATCTTATCTCCTTTAACTCAATTAAAAGAGGAAATAACATCATTTTTTGATCTTCTCTTAAAAAAGAGAGAGAGTGTTAAACATATCTCTTACCGTGCCAATGATGAAATTTCAGAGATAGCTAAAGTCATAGATTCTAATATATATATTGCAGAAGAGATCTTACAAAAAGAGAGAGAAGAGTCCAAAAGAGTAGAAGAGTTGGTAGAACATAAAACAAAAGAGATCAGTGAGCTCAATAACGAGCTGGAAGCTACACAGCGTGAAATCATATTTACAATGGGTAGTATAGCTGAGAAACGTTCTAAAGAGACAGGGTATCATGTGAAAAGAGTCGCTGAATACTCTTTACTTTTGGCTCGACTCTATGGGCTAAGCTTGGAAGAGTCTCTATTGCTTAAAAATGCCTCTCCTATGCATGATATAGGAAAAGTCGGTATTCCCGATGCTATTTTGAATAAACCTGGTAAGTTTACGAATGAAGAGTTTGAACAGATGAAAGAGCATGCCGAATTAGGTTATAAAATGCTTAGACATTCTAAGAAGTCCATTTTAAAAGTAGCGTCAATTGTTGCGCATGAACATCATGAGAAGTGGGATGGCAGTGGTTATCCTCGCGGATTAAAAGGTGAAGAGATACATATATATGGTCGCATTACAGCTATTGCAGATGTTTTTGATGCATTGGGAAGTGATAGAATATATAAAAAAGCATGGCCAATACAAAAGATTTTGGAACTTTTTGAGAAGGAGAGAGGAAAACATTTTGATCCTCAATTGGTAGATCTATTTGTGGATAATTTAGAACATTTCCTTGCTGCTAAAGAGAATATTGAAAAGTCTGAGGATAATCTGCTGTTGTCAAAATATATTGAAAACTTTTCAAAAGTGGATATATATATTTCTTAGCTTTAATTTAGATTAGTTATAATATTTTTATGAAAAAACGAATTTTTATAACAGCGACAAATACAGATATTGGTAAGACATATACAACGATGAAGTTGATGGATGAGTATGCATCTCGCGGTATGCGGGTTGGGGTGTTGAAGCTTATTGAAACGGGTGTGGTAGAGGGTGTCTATCCTGATGGTGATCTACTGCTGCAAAAGCTTCAAAAAATAAATCCTGAATGCGAAGACCTAAGTGTTAGCGATGTAGTACCGATCTCTTATGAACTTCCTGCTGCTCCTTATGTTGCTTCAGGTGGTGAGATGCTTGATTTTGATGTGCTAAACGCAGCGATAGAGAAGATGGAACAGCGGTGTGATATTTTACTTATCGAGGGTGCTGGTGGAGTGATGGTGCCGGTGGACTATAGTTTTATGATGATAGACCTCATAAGCTTTTTCTCTGCAAATGCACTGCTTGTGACACATTGTGCTCTTGGCTGCATAAATGATACTCTGTTGAGTCAAAGTGCCTTGGAAAATAGAAACATCACTACTGTTACTGCGTTTAACTGTCGTACAAATGAAGCAGATTTCAAGAAACTCAGTGAACCCTACTTTATTAAGAAAAAGCAGGATATTCTTCAGGTTGAGAGTGATATTTCCCAGATAGCTGATGAACTTCTAAGCTCATTTGAGCCCGCTGCTATTGTGAATTTATAAAAATTATATATGAAGTGTTGTATAATCGAAACTAAAAAAGAGAGTGTGTAGATGCGCCATTTAATACGAACTGATGACTTTAGCAAAGAAGAGATAGAAGCACTTTTAGCAGATGCGAAGCGTTTTAGCGATGGAAGATTTGAGAGAATTTTGCAAGATAAAATCATTATTACTCTTTTTTTCGAAAACTCTACACGTACAAAAAGCTCTTTTGAGATCGCGGCAAAAAGACTTGGTGCCGAGATGGTTCATCTCGATGTTACAAAGAGCTCGACCAAAAAAGGAGAGACACTTGTCGATACGGCTATGAACCTTGATGCTATGGGGCCTCATGCGATCATAGTCCGTCATCAAAACGCAGGTGTTCCTAAGATCCTCTCAAATCATACAAAAGCAGCGATTCTAAATGCAGGTGATGGTGCTCATGCACACCCCTCGCAGGCACTGCTTGATCTGTATACTTTAAAAGAGCATTTTGGAGATGTTACAGGTAAAAAGATAGCTATTGTCGGTGATATTAAAAACTCTCGTGTAGCGAACTCCAACATAGAACTTTTGACACGCTTTGGTATGGAGGTGATCCTTGTTGCACCACCACACTTCTTACCGAAAACTTCACTGCGTTTCACACACCATTTAGAAGAGATCATAGATGAAGTAGATGCCATAATGAGTCTGCGTACACAAACAGAACGCCACTCCTCACAAAGTTATGCAAGTCTTAAAGATTATGCGAGTGACTTTTGTATTACAGAAGAGCTTGTTGGCGATAGAGATATTATCCTTTTACATCCAGGTCCTGTTCACAGAAACATAGACATATCAGATGCAATGCTTGAAGATAAAAGATGTAAAGTACTAGAACAGGTCACTAATGGGGTAAATATCCGTATGGCAATCTTAAAAAAACTTATAGCCTAAAAGAGTCAAATGGGATTTAAACAGATAAATGCTCTTGGGGCTAAACGAGAGCCATTTTTATTTATCAGTGATTTTAAAGCTAAAAATGTCGAGGTTATTCCTCTGTCTGAACTGGAAAAATATGACATAGAGTTTGCAATCAATGAGAACTACAGCTTTAAAGAACATCCACATGCACTGCGTTTAGATGCGGTGGAGTATGAGATATATAAAAAAAAATTTGAATATGTGTTAGAAAAGATCAGAGCAGGGGAGACCTATCTGCTCAATCTCACACAAGAGACATCCATTCAAACCGCTTTAACCCTCAAAGAGATGTTCACTTTAGCTAATGCGCACTATAAACTACGATATAAAGATGAGTTCATCTGCTTTTCTCCTGAAAAATTCGTCCAGATCAAAGAGAATACTATTGCTACCTTTCCGATGAAGGGCACGATAGATGCTTCAGTGAAAAATGCAAAGCAGAAGATTCTCTCAGATGAAAAAGAGATGGCAGAACATGTAATGATCGTCGATTTACTAAGAAATGACCTCTCTATTGTCGCAAAAGGGGTAAAAGTAGAAAAGTTTCGCTATATTACTCAAATAGAAGCGGGTGAGAAAAAACTGCTACAGGTAAGTTCTGAAATCAGCGGCTCTTTGGCATCGAACTGGCAAGCGTCTCTTGGAGATATTTTAGAAGCACTTTTACCTGCAGGGAGTATCAGCGGAACTCCAAAAAAGAGCACTCTTGATATTATTGAAGATATTGAAGGGTATGAAAGAGGCTACTTTAGCGGTGTTTTTGGTGTTTTTGACGGAGAGAGTTTTGACAGCGGTGTGATGATTCGTTTTATAGAAAAAAAAGGGGATAGGCTTGTGTACAAAAGTGGCGGAGGGATAACACTCGATAGTGATGCTGCGAGTGAGTATCAAGAGCTGCAAGATAAAATATACCTGCCTTAAAAAAGAGATAAATGATTAAAACTTTTGAAGATTATTTTACAAGTGGTTGGAAGTTTAATGCAGATGAGTATGTATTAAAAAGTAAATACCAGATGATGAACATAGGGATCATCCTATCATCTGTCAGTATGTTGTATGGTATTATCCTTAATCAAGTGACAGGACATTATGACCTGAGCTTTGTTGAGTTCTCACTTCTTTTATTTAATATTATGTTAGTACTTTTACTCCGTAAAGACAAAAAATATCTTCTGCCTGTTGCACATCTTGAGACTGCGTTTATGAGTACACTGATACTCTATCTTATCTATTTTGTAAATCCTATGGAGCTGAAGCATGTCTGGATATTTACCTATCCGATTGTTATTCTTTACTTTAAAAATGAACAGCATGCGCTTGCCTGGATAGTATTTCTTATCTTGATGGTAATCATAGCTCCTCTACAGCCTTTTATCGATGTACAATATAATATACATCAGATCATTACTCTGACATTTGTTCTGACTATCTCTACGATAATCGTCTATTTTTACCAGTTGAAGATGCAAGAGGCACGTGCATTGATATATTCCCAAAGTCAAATGCTGAAAACGAAAATAGAAGAATTGACAAAAAAAGATAAACTGATGACAATGCAGTCCAAACAGGCTGTAATGGGTGAAATGATAAGTATGATCGCGCATCAGTGGAGACAGCCTCTCTCGAGTGTTACATTAAATATCTCTAATTTTCAGGTAAAAAAGCTGTTAGGTGAAGATATTTGTGGTAAAGAACTAGATACTATGCTGGAAAATATCAGTGATACTGTGGTCTATCTCTCCGATACTATTAATGATTTTCAAACATATTTTCATCCAAATAAAGAGAGCTCTGAAATAGAGGTTTCACAATTGATTCAAAAAGCGATCAATTTTACGCTTCCAAGAGTAAAAGATAAAGATACCAAGATCGAAATTATGTTTGCCATGGAAAAAGAGATAGTGATCCAGACCTATGCAAATGAGATAATTCAAGTGTTATTAAATATCTTAAATAATGCGATTGATGAACTTTTAGAGATGCATATCAAAGATCCTAAGGTAATAATCTGTGTTATAGACAAAGAAGATGATATTATTATTGAGGTGCATGATAATGCAGGTGGAATCCAAGAAGAGAATTTAGAGTCTATCTTTGAACCGTATTTCAGCACAAAAGGGAAAAATGGAACAGGGTTGGGACTTTATATGTCGCAGATGATTATGCAAAAGCAGTTCAATAGTGATATAGTCGTTGAATCAAAAAATGCCGAGACGGTCTTTAAAGTGAGAGTTCCAAAAAGACTATCTTAGTTTTAGATTTATTGGGTTATAATAAATAATAAAATTTGATTGCAGGATGGTTTATGTATATAGAAGATTTGAAGTTTTCGCTTTGGGCGGATTTTATTGAGAGAGATTATCTCGATAATGAATTTAAAGAGTTGATAGAGAAGAAGATAATAAACGGAGCTACTTCAAATCCGGCAATTTTTAAAAATGCAATTTTAAACTCACCGGCATATAAAGAGCAATTGGCTTCTTTAGATGCAAATATCTCCGCAAAAGAGAAATATGAAGCGGTAGCTATATTCGACATTCAAAAAGCGGCAGATGTTTTGTACCCGCTTTATGAAAAAAATGATGATGGTTATGTCAGTATCGAAGTTGATCCTTTTTTATGTGATGATGCCGAGGCGACCATTGCAGAGGGTAAAAGACTTTTTAATGTGATAGACAGAGCAAATGTTATGATAAAAGTACCGGCGACTGAAGCTGGTTATCGTGCAATGGAGGAGTTGAGTGCTTCGGGTATTCCAGTAAACGCAACACTTATCTTTAAAAAAGAGCAGGCGTTAAAATGTGCAGAGGCTTTTCAAAAAGGTACGGCTAGATATGGTAAACGTGTAGATACCGTTATCAGTATCTTTGTCAGCCGTGTTGATAGAGCAATCGATAAAACACTATCAGCAAACGCAGTGCCTACAGCACTTACAGGTATATATAATACTGCATTGATATATGATGCGATAGAGGCGATGAACGTTGAGGGATGTAGAGCACTTTTTGCAAGTACGGGAGTCAAAGATGATTCATTGCCGGCGTACTATTATGTTGAAAAACTTTTGGCTTACAACAGTGTCAATACAGCACCTATCGATACCATTAAATCTTTTGATGCTGATGCAAAAAAAGAGAAAGCACTTCCAATTGCGCATGATATTATCGAAGCACATTTTCAAAAAGTAGAAGCAGCCGGTATAAACTTGGATGAGGTGTTAAACACGCAGATAAGTGATGGTTTGGCTGCGTTTAAAGATGCATTTAGTGAGATATTGGAGACATTATGAATACTGAAGTAGATGTAAGTAAGCTGACATTTGAGGAGCTGAAAAAAATACGTGCACATCTGAAAAAGATGATTGAAGTAGGAGGGAGTGACCTTCATGTAAAGGCAAACTCTGTGATCCGCGCCCGTATCAATGGTGAGATCAAACAGTTCTCAGGTGGAATTCTCTCAAAAGAGGATGCACTTACTTTTGCAAAAGAGCTTTTACGTGGACGTTTTGGAGAGTTTGTTGAGAAAAAAGAGCTTGACCTTGTTTATCCTTTTGATGAGAACAACCGTTTTCGTGTAAACATCTTTTTTCAAATGGATGGTGTTTCAGCTGTATTTCGTGTAATTCCTGTAAAGATTCCAGATTTTGATGAACTGCATCTTCCTCAGGTTGTAAGGGATTTCGCACAAAAAGAGAGAGGGCTTGTTCTTGTAACAGGTGTAACCGGTAGTGGAAAATCTACAACTTTGGCAGCACTTATCAACTCCATAAACCTTACGAAAAGAAAACATATTATTACGATTGAAGATCCTATTGAATTTGTCCATAAAGATAGAGGATGTATCATTAACCAACGCTCAGTGGGTCAAGATACTGCCTCTTTTGGTACAGCTCTACGTGCTGCGCTTCGTGAAGACCCTGACATTATATTGGTCGGGGAGATGAGGGATAAAGAGACCGTGAATCTTGCTCTGCACGCAGCGGATACAGGGCATCTTGTCTTCTCTACCCTTCATACCATAGATGCCAAAGAGACCGTTAACCGTATCATCGCACAGTTTCCTACTGATGAACAAAATCGTGTGAGAATGTCACTTGCAGGTGTACTTCAAGGGGTTGTTTCACAACGTCTTATCCCAACTGTCAACGGAGGACGTCGTGCAGCAATGGAAGTTCTTGTACGTACGCCGACCATTGAAAAACTCATAATGGAAAATCGAGATTATGAGATACGTGATACGATCGAAGCAGGAAAAGAGCACTATAAATCTCAAAGTTTTGATCAGGCTATTTTAGACCTTTATCATGAGGGTGTAATATCAAAAGAACAGGCACTCGATCATGCTACGAGCGCCTCTGATCTGGAACTAAAAATCAATGGACTCTCCAGCGGTACTATCAATGCTTCTCCTGCATCATCTGAAGAGAGTGGGCAAAATCATGCAATGCCTGAGATAAATGATAGTGATATTTTTGATTTAAAGTAGAATTTAATTAAAATTAAGATAAAATTGCGTCCATTTTAAAACACAAAGGACTTCATATGTTAGAAGGTATAGTTAGAGAGAGTACTGGCAAAAAGGGCACAAAAGCGCTTCGCCGTGATGGTTATCTAATTGCGAATATTTACGGAAAAGGGCTTGAGAATATCAATGCTGCATTTAAAGAAAATGAGTATATCCGTACTGTTCGTAATAAAGAAACATTAGCATTCCCAGTTTCAATCAATGGAAATGAGATGCAAGTTGTTGTTCAATCATATGAGTCTCACCCGGTTACTGGTAAACTTTTACACGTAGATCTAATGGTAGCACAACCTGGTGTTGTAACACACTTCATGGTTCCTGTAGAAACTGTAGGTGAAGCTATCGGTCTTAAAAACAAAGGTTTGGTAAATATTTCTAAAAGACGTTTAAGAGTTAAAGCTGCAATTGAAAGCCTTCCAAAAGCGATCGTTATTGATGTAACAGATTTAGATGTTGGCGATGCAAAACTTATTCGTGATATTGAATTACCTGAAGATGTAAAATTTACAGATTCAGACCGTGTATCTGTACTAAGTATCATTAAAGCTAAGTAGTCACAGATGTTGATAGTTGGACTAGGGAACCCTGGTTCCGACTACAATTTTACTCGCCATAATATTGGTTTTATGGTAGTTGATGAGTGTATTAAAAAAAACTCAGCAACAAAACTATCCTCATCATCTTTTAAAGGTGAACTCTATAAATTCCAAAATCATTTTTTATTAAAACCACTTACTTTTATGAATCTCTCTGGAGAATCTGTCGTAAAAGTGAAAAATTTTTACAAAATTGAAGATGTTGTTGTAATACATGATGATTTAGATCTGCCTTTTGGTGCACTGCGTTTCAAAAAGGGCGGAGGACATGGTGGACATAATGGTCTGAAGTCCATTGATGCACATATCTCAAAAGAGTATATACGTGTACGAGTTGGTATTGGAAAGCCTGAGCATAAAGGAGAGGTTGTCTCTTATGTTCTAGGTAAGTTTAGTCAAGAACAAGAGAAAGCTCTGCCTGCTTTATTGGATCATACCTGTGAAGCGGTAGAGTATCTGTTGTCTCACTCTCTTGATGAGACGAGAGCGAAGTACTCTATCAAGGTACCTTCCAAATGCTAGGATTTAACTATATTGCCCTGCATTATTTAAAATATTTCTCAATTATCCTTTTTGCATTGACACTTTTCTTTGTCGGTTTTGATTATATGGGAAACAGTGATAAACTCTCCATATCTGCCAACTTACTTCTGATATATCTTGTATATAAAACATTTTTTGCCATTGATATGCTGCTTCCGCTTGCTCTTGTTTTTGGTATGATCTCGACAAAGATATATTTGATACGTTCAAATGCACTTGTCTCGTTCTTCTCTTTAGGCTATTCTCGAGTTGATGTACTACGTCCTTTTGTTGTCGTCTCAGTTGTGATAACCATGCTTTTTATTGCACTGCACTCATGGTCGAACTTTGCAAGAGCAGATGAGTTTTCCAATAATATTAGAAATACAGCACAGTACCTCAATCCTACAAGAGATCTCTTTTTTGCTTATAAAGGAAAGTATATCTACTTTGAAGAGCTTCTTCCTTTACAGGAAAAGGCACTTGGTATTAGGGTGTTTAGTGTAAAAAACAACTCTTTGCAGTCTATTTTGGAAGCAAAATCAGCAAGTTATAGAGATGGCTCTTGGCATATAAAAGAGGCAGATGTCATTAAAAAACCTGATAATCTAACATTTGCATCTAGTGGTATTAAAGTAAACACAGTGAAAGATCTACAGATTCTTGATGGATTTAGACCAAAAATGCTCGATCAGGTCTATGAAGGAAAAGTGAATTTTACTATTAAAAATGCGATAGATGCGATACTTTTGCTCGAAAATCAAAATATAGACACAAGTAGTATTCGAGGAGCTTTATATAAGATATTTGTCTATCCTTTCTTCGCTCCTTTGCTGATCGTGATCATCTTCTTTTTCGTACCTATCAGTGTGCGATTTTTAAATGTTTCTCTTTTTAGTTTTGGTGCTATTTTAGCGACTCTCCTTACATGGGGTGTACTTTATGCTTTGGTGGAACTTGCAAATAACAAAACGATATCAAGTGAGGTTGGTGTTATCTTGCCTGTTGTTTTACTTGCATTAGGGGCGCTTTGGCAGTGGAGCAGGCATAACAGAAGACCTACCTCTTAGGCACTTATAAGCACACTTTAGTTACAATCTATAAAAAATATTTGGAATTTTAATATGATTGATTTTAAAGCATTGGCAAAAGAGTATGGTACACCTCTTTATGTTTATGATTTTGACTATATGCGTGAACAATACACAAAACTCAAAGAAGCATTTCGTGGTAGAAAATCTATCATTGCATATGCAGTAAAAGCGAACTCGAACTTAAGTGTCGTAAAACATTTTGCAAAAATGGGCAGTGGAGCAGACTGTGTCTCCATAGGTGAAGTTCGTCGTGCATTTATGGCAGGAATTCCGGCATATAAGATTATTTTCTCAGGTGTTGGGAAAAGTGATGATGAGATCCGTGAAGCGATCGAGAGAGATATTTTATATATCAATGTTGAGAGTGATGCAGAACTTCAAAGAGTAGAAGTGATTGCAAAAGAACTTGGAACAAAAGCACGCATAAGCATTCGTGTCAATCCAAACATAGATCCTCAAACACACCCTTACATCTCAACAGGTCTGCATGACAATAAATTTGGAGTTGATCTCTCAACTGCAAAGCGTATGTATATTCAAGCAAACAACTCAGAGAACCTAGACCCTGTAGGTATTCATTTTCATATCGGTTCTCAACTGACACATTTAGAACCTATCCGTGAAGCAGCTGAGATCGTTGCTGATTTGGTGCGTTCACTGCAAGCAATAGATATTGAATTGAAATTTTTCGATATTGGTGGTGGTCTTGGTATTAAATATGATGATGAGACAACTATTGAACCATATGATTATGCACAAGCGATCTTGGGAACTCTCACTGCACTTGATCTGACAATTCTTTGTGAACCGGGAAGATTCCTTACTGCAAATGCAGGGTATTTTGTAACAAAAGTTTTGTATGAAAAACAAAATGGTGAGAAGAAATTTGTAGTGGTTGATGGTGCGATGAACGACCTTCTTCGTCCTTCACTCTATAATGCTTATCATGAGATAGAGGCACTGAGTGACTCTGATGAAGATCTGCGAGAAGTGGACATAGTAGGTCCTGTGTGTGAGAGTGGAGATTTCTTTGCAAAGAACTATCCGCTTCCTCCTTTAAAACATAATGATCTGCTTGTTATCAAAAGTGCCGGTGCGTATGGCTTTGGTATGGGAAGTAACTACAATACACGTGGCAGAAGTGCTGAAGTGGCAGTTGAGAATGGTAAAGCAAGACTTATTAGAAGACGTGAGAGCTTTGATGATCTGATCGCGTTAGAGCGTGAGTTCTTAGAGGAGTAGGATTGTATTTTATAGATGTTCAAGGTACGCTTATCAGCGATGCAGATAAATCTCCGATACGAGGCAGTATTGAGTTTATTGATTATTTGAATGACGAGGGTATTCCCTATATGGTCATTACAAACAATACTAAAAATGCTTCTGCTGATTTTTATGCGTACTTGAGATCTATAGGTTTCAATTTTGACTATGATAGATATTTGGATCCTCTTATGATACTTGAATCAAGTATCGAAAAAGAGGGTGTCGCTGCTTATGGTGCACAAAAGTTTTTAGATACTTTAGAAGTGATGGGCTATAGGCTTGAGTATAAAAATCCAAAGACAGTGTTGATCGCTATAAAAGAAGACTTCAATGCGGATGAGTATGCGCAGATGATAGACTTTTTGCTCTCAGGTGCAGAGCTTGTGGGAATGCACGAAACATCACTCTATGCGAAAGACGGCAAGCGTTATCCTGGTGTGGGAGCTATTTTGAAAATGCTTGAGTTTGCAACTTCAAGTACTTACAAAGTAGTGGGAAAACCAAGTAAAGCTTTTTATGAAGAGGCACTCAAACGACTGCGACTACAGCAAAAGAGTGCTGCGTTTAAAGATGTGACCATTATCAGTGATGATGTTACTGGAGATCTGGGTGGAGCAAAAGAGCTGGGAATGCAGACACTGTTTGTCACAAGTGGGAAGTACAAGAGTGCACAAGAGATAGTTCCCTCTCTGCGTAAAGAACTAAGACCTGATCTGATTAAAGCAGATATGTATGATGTTTTACAAAGTATAAATGGAGTAAGCATATGAAAACTTTGGATGAATGCCGTGTAGCTATTGATGCTATTGATAATGAGATGCTTCAACTGCTCAATAAGAGAATGCAAGTTGTCGAACGTGTTGGCGAGATAAAAAAAGAGACTGGTGGAGCGATCTACAGACCAGAACGTGAAAAGGCGATCATTGACCGTCTTAACAGACTCAATGAAGAGCAAAAAGGGCTGCTTAACAAAAGTGCGATAGAAGCGATCTTTTTAGAGATATTTGCAGTTGCACGTAATCTTGAACTACCTGAGCGTATTGCCTATCTTGGACCAGAAGGAAGTTTTACGCATCAAGCGGCAGAGAGCCGTTTTGGAGCGATGAGCGATTATCTCTCACTAAACTCCATAGCTTCTGTTTTTAAGACACTTGAAGCAAAACGTGCGAAATTCGCAGTAGTGCCCATAGAGAATTCACGTGATGGAATCGTCGGTGAAACACTTGATCTACTTGCTAAAAGTTCAGTGAAAATCGTAGCAGAGCTCTATATGCCTATTCATATCTCTTTTGCAACCAAGGCACAAAAACTTGAAGATATTACAAAGATATACTCAAAAGACAAGGGTTTTGGACAGTGTCGAGAATTTCTCTCTGAGCATGGTTTTGTAAATGTAGAACAGATACCAGTTGAATCAACTGCAAAAGCGGCAATCTTGGCAGCACAGGATGAACATGCCGCTGCTATCTGTTCTCATATCGCAGCAAAGCTCTACGGTGTACCGACACTTTTTGAAAATATTGAAGACTCCATAGATAATACGACTCGTTTTGTCATTTTAAGTGACTTTAAAAATGCGATAAGCGGTGAAGATAAAACATCTATTTTAGTACGTTTAAAAGATGCTGTTGAAGCTGGTTCATTAGTACATTTTCTACAGGATTTTGATAGTGAAAATATTAATCTATCCAAAATAGAGTCTCGTCCTTCAAGAGATAAAGATGGTTTTGGTTACTGGTTCTATATTGATTTTTATGGACATATTGATGAAGAGAGAATTCAAAAAATAGTACAAAAACATGCTGAGGAAGTTACTTGGCTTGGAAGTTATGTAAAGGGTGAAGAGTGAAATTTAATAAAAAACTAGAGAATATCAGTACCTATGAGGCAGGCAAGCCGATTGAATTAGTTGTACGTGAGTTTGGAATAGAGCCAAAAGATATTGTAAAACTTGCTTCAAATGAGAACCCTTATGGATGTTCATTAAAAGTACAACACGCTGTAGGTGAAATAGTCTCACATATGGCACTCTATCCTGATGACAGTATGATGAAACTGAAAAATGCCCTCACTAAGAAGTATGAGATAGCAAATGAAAATCTTATTATCGGCAGTGGCAGTGATCAGGTCATTGAATTTATCATGCATGCAAAAGCAGATGAAAATGCAAAGATTCTCATAAATAGTGTGACATTCGCTATGTATGAGATCTATGCTAAACATGTTGGTGCGGAGGTAATACGTACAAAGTCACAAGAGCATGATCTTGATGAGTTCTATGAACTTTATAAGCAGGAAAATCCTGATGTTATCTTTTTGTGTACACCAAATAATCCGACAGGAGATGCTCTAAACGCAATGGATATATTTTCATTTTTAGAGAAGATCGACAGTGATACTCTTGTCGTTGTTGATGGTGCATATATGGAATATGCTGCGTTTAAAGATAAGAAAAAAAGTGTAGAGCCAAAAGAGCTGATAGAGAAGTTTGACAATGTAATATATCTGGGAACTTTTTCAAAAGCATATGGACTGGGTGGTATGCGTGTCGGATATGGAATATCAAGAGCAAATATCATCAAAGAGCTCTACAAGTTAAGACCTCCTTTTAACATCACTACTCTCTCACTAGAAGCTGCTAGTATTGCTCTTGAAGATGAAGAGTTTGTGAACGATTGTATCGCTTTGAATTTTGAGCAGATGAAACGTTACGAAGAGTTTGCAAAAGAGCAAAAAATAGATATAATTGAGAGTTATACTAATTTTGTAACTTTATTACTAAACGCAGACCATGATTCTACAGATATCTCTGATGCGCTTTTGAGACAGGGGATGATCGTTAGAAACCTGAAAGGGTATGGAATGAACGCTATTCGTGTAACAGTTGGAACAGAAGAACAAAATGACCGTTTTTTTGCCCTTACCTCTGAACTATTATAAATTTAATATGAGAAATTAATGGATTTTAAAGTACTTTTTTCGCAGTTATCGGTTTTGTATGCAAAACTCACAAAACAACAAAAGATGATTATAGCTGCTGCTATTGTCGGAATAGTTGCATTTTTGATTTTCTTAGTTGTTTATACTGCAAAAAAGAATACGGATGAGGGATACAAAGTCCTCTTTGAATCTTTAAGCTCTGAAGATGCTGCCAAAGTCGTTACACAACTTGAAAAAGATGGTATATCGTATAAAATCGGAGAGAACAATACCATTAAAGTTCCAAAAGATGTTGTCTATAAAGAGCGTATCTCCATAGCAGCACAGGGAATTCCAAAAGCAAATGGAGTTGGTTTTGAGCTTTTTGACAAGCAGGAGTTTGGAGCAACAAGTTTTGACCAGAACATTAAACATCTTCGTGCTTTAGAGGGAGAACTCTCCCGTACTATCTCAGCACTCTCTCCAGTCGAACACGCTACAGTAAGTCTTGCCCTGCCAAAAGAGACTCTTTTTGTCGCAAAGCAGGTTGAACCTACAGCCTCGGTTATGGTTGAGTTGGTTGAAGATGGCACCCTGACAAGAAAACAGGTTCGTGGTATTAAAAATCTTGTTGCAGCTTCCATTCCAAGACTTAAACCAAGTAATGTAATGATTGTCAGCAGTGATGGACTGACACTTGGTGATGATGATGAACTTGCACAAATGGATGAACTCTCCATCGCACAACAAAAATACAAACTCAAAGAGGAGCGAAAGAAACAGCAAAAGATCATAGATGTGATCGCTCCTTTTGTAGGTGGTAAGAAAAAGGTTGTTGCACAGGTCAGTATAGAGTTCGATTTTTCTATTAAAAACTCAACTTCTGAGAGCTATGATCCTGAAAATGTTGTCAGAAGTGAGCAGACCTCTGAAGAGAAAAGAGAAGGCTCTTCACCAAAAGAGGTAGGTGGAGTTCCGGGAACTGTAAGTAATATCGGACCTGTCCAAGGGCTCAATGCTAAAACAACAACGAATAAATACTCCAAAACGACAGGCACGACAAACTATGAAGTCGGAAAAACCGTAAGTACGACAAAAAGTCAGTTTGCACGTATTAAAAGAATTACGGCAGCTGTTGTGGTTGATGGAAAGTACAAGACAAAACTTGATAAAGATTCTAAGCCGACCGATGAGATGGAATATGTACCCCTTGATAAGGCAGACATTGAAGCATTGACTGCGTTGGCGAGTAGATCAATAGGTATTGACAAAGCGCGAGGTGATCAGATCACTGTACAAAATCTACAATTTGACAGAGGAAATGTCTCTCAACCAAATGGTGTAGATGAAGCTCTGAGCTTTACACAAACCTACATTGCACCATTTGCTGGAGTATTTAAATACATTTTTGTACTGTTGTTGCTCTTTATTCTTTACAAAAAAGTCATTGTACCATTTGCGGATAGAATGCTTGAAGTCTCTAAAGAAGATGAAGAGCTTCAGGCTCCATCTTTAGATATTGAAGATGATGAAGAAGATGATTTGGTTGAAAAAGTACAGGCAATGCGTAAAAAAGTTGAAGACCAACTGGGTATGAGCGCTAACTTTGATGAAGATGATCTCAAACATGAGGTTATCTTGGAAAAAGTGAAAAATATGGCTGAAGAGTCTCCTGAAGAGGTAGCATCACTTCTTCAAGCACTTCTTAGTGAAGAGGCGGAAATTCCTGCACAAAATAGTGATAAGGAGAAAAAATAATGGCTAAATTAACTCCACAACAACAAGCTGCGTTTGATGAGATGTCCATCGCTGAAAAGATAGCTATTCTTTTGCTACAATTGGGAGAGGATGCTACTTCAGCGATCTTTTCAAATATGGACGTAGAGAGCATTACTGAAATTTCCAAATATATCGCGACAAATACGACTATTGACAAAGCAATCGCAACAGCGGTTCTTGAAGAGTTCCATGCAATTTTCCAATCAGGTCAGTATATCACTTCTGGTGGACTAGAGTATGCGCGTGAACTTCTTTACAGAACCTTAGGCAGTGATGAAGCGAAAAAGATCTTGGACAAACTCTCTAAAAGTATGCAAAATACACAAAATTTTGCCTATCTTTCTAAGATCAAGCCGCAACAGCTTTCAGACTTTATTGTCAACGAGCATCCTCAAACCATTGCACTTATTTTAGCGCATATGGATCCGACCGAAGCAGCAGATACTCTGCAGTTCTTTCCTGATGAGCTTCGTAGTGAAGTTGCTATGCGTATGGCAAAACTCGGAGATATATCTCCTTCTGTTATCAAACGCGTTTCGGCTGTACTGGAGTCCAAACTTGAATCACTCGCTTCTTACAAGGTCGAGGTTGGCGGGGCAAGAGCTGTTGCTGATATATTTAACAGACTTGGTGCGAAGAACTCTAAAGCTACACTTGCAAATATCGAGCAGGTAGATGAAGAACTTGCAACGAAGATCAAAGAGATGATGTTTACTTTTGAAGATATGGTCTCATTGGATAAAGCGGCTATTACCGAAACACTTAAAGCTGTTGATAAAGCAGAGTTAATGATGGCACTGAAATCTTCTCCTGAAGAGCTCAAAGAGAAATTCTTCTCCGCTATGAGTGAACGTGCACGTGAAGCATTTATTGAAGAGATGCAGTTCCTTGGTGCAGTGAAGATGAAAGATGTTGAAGCGGCACAGAGAAAAATAGTTGAAATTGTAAATCAACTTGCAGAGTCAGGAACGATCCAAATGGGTTCAACTGAAGAGATGATAGAGTAGAACATGGCAAGCATAATAACAGGCGACTCAATAGAAAAACATAATGTTGATAAATATACATTTAAAGTAATAGCACTCGGTGCAGCAAACGAGAGTGATGAACAGCCAAAGTATACTCCCGACAATCATCCAAAAGCAAGAGCTACCGATGTGGATTCGAGTGCGCTGAGTCAAAGTTCAAAAGATTCTCTCATAGAGTCTCTTATGCAAAAAACAGATGAGATGTCTTCGAACTTTATTAAGCTGCAGATGAAACTCGAAGCAAAAGAAGAAGAGTTTCAAAATGAACTCAAAAAAGCAAAAGAAGAGGCTTTTTCTGAGGGGATGAAAGCGGGTGAAGCACAGGCTCGTGAACAGATAGATAAAAATCTGAATGCGAAACTGGGACTGCTTGAAGCTTCTATTGAGAAGTTAAACAACAGTGCAGATGAGTTCTCAAAAGCCTTAGAGGGAATTAAAGATGAACTGGTAGTCGCAGCACTTGATATTTCTAAAGAAGTAATCAAGGTAGAATTGAGCCAAAATTCTGCAGCAGTGGCAAAAGTTCTTTCCGATGAACTTATAAAAGAGCTTCAGAGCGCTTCAAAGATAGAGTTGAAGGTAAACCCAAAAGATCATGCGGCAATTTCAGAGCATTTAGGAACATTAGAGAATGTTCGTGTGCTCTCAGACAGTGCTGTCAGTGAGGGTGGTGTGATAGTGATAAGTGATGCAGGAAATATCGATGCACAGATATCAAAAAGATTTGAGAGAGTAAAAAAGGCAGCCTTAGGTGAGTAAAAGAGTAGATGTAAAAGCAAAATCGCTAGAAGAGCTTCAAACGCTCTGTAGTGATATTAGAGGTGAAATTCTTAGAGTAGTGAGCAAAAACGGTGGACATTTAAGTTCTACTTTGGGTGCGACAGAGATCATTGTTGCAATGCATAAAGTTTTTGACAGTAAAAAAGATCCTTTTATATTTGATGTTTCACATCAGGCATATGCACACAAACTTATTACTGGAAGATGGGATGAGTTTGATACACTCCGCCAGTTTAATGGAATATGCGGATATACCAAACCAAGTGAGAGCGACGATGATTATTTCGTAGCAGGACACAGCTCTACTTCTATATCATTGGGTGTTGGTGCTGCAAAGGCAATCGCACTAAAAAATGAGCAGGAGAGCAGAATACCTGTAGTGTTGATAGGTGACGGCTCTATGACAGCAGGTATGGTCTATGAAGCTCTTAATGAACTTGGTGACAGAAAGTATCCTATGATCATTATTTTAAATGACAATGAGATGAGCATCGCCAAGCCAATAGGTGCTATGAGCAGAATATTAAGCTCTGCAATGGCCTCTCCTCTTTATCAGCGCTTTAAAAAGACAACAGAAAATTTTGTAGATAATTTCGGTGAGGGTGCACACTATCTTGCCAAACGTATGGAAGAGTCACTGAAGCTGATCACTCCAGGTGTGCTCTTTGAAGAGATGGGAATTAACTATATCGGGCCTGTTGATGGACATAATCTTGCCCAACTTGTAGATATCCTGCAAACTGCAAAAGAGATGCAAAAGCCAGTACTCATTCATGCCCAAACGCTCAAAGGCAAAGGGTATGAGATAGCAGAAGGCAAAGAGGAGAAGTGGCATGGTGTCGGACCTTTTGATATAAAAGATGGACATTCACTGAAAAAAGCTTCACTCAAGAGTGCAACACAGATCTACACAGAGTCACTGCTGCATCTATGTGAACATAATGACAAAATAGTCGGTGCGACCGCAGCGATGCCAAGCGGAACTGGACTCAGTGCATTAATGGAAAAATACCCTACTAGGTTTTGGGATGTTGCCATCGCAGAACAGCATGCCGTTACTTCGATGGCTGCACTTGCAAAAGAGGGATTTAAACCGTTTTGTACCATCTACTCGACATTCTTACAACGTGCATATGATCAGGTGATACATGATACCTGTCTGATGGATTTGCCAGTTGTATTCGCACTTGACAGAGCTGGGATTGTAGGAGAAGATGGCGAAACGCATCAGGGTGCATTTGACATAAGTTTTTTACGTGTTATTCCAAATATGACACTTTTCGCTCCACGTGATGAGAAGAGTTTTCATCAGGCTATGGCGTTTGCTGCGGCATATGATCATCCATGTTCACTGCGTTACCCTAGAGGTGCTTTTATTGAGACGGATCTGCCTGAGTCTGCTGCGTTTGAGCTTGGAGAATCCCAACTTCTTCGTGCAACGAATTCAGATACTCTTTTTATAGGGTACGGAAATGGAGTCGGACGTGCTTATGAAACTGCAAAAGAATTAGATGAAGAGGTCTCTTTACTAGATTTGCGTTTTGTGAAACCGCTGGATGAGAGTATGTTGAAAAATCTTGCAAAAAAACATAAAAAATGGTTTGTTTTCAGTGACAGTGCCAAAAGCGGAGGCGTTGGTTCTGCTATCTTGGAATTTTTAGCAAAAGAGAAGATTCAGGATGTAACTCTTGTAAGCTTTGAGTATGAAGATGCGTTTATTACCCATGGAAATACGAAAGTAGTTGAAGAGTCTCTGCAACTTCTTCCTGCACAACTAGCGGTGCGTGTAAAAGAGGCTCTCTAGTTTTACTCTTGTAAGAGAATAACCCCTGCAAACCTTCCTGTCTCTTTTTCTACTCTGTAAGAGTAGAAATCTTCTATATGGCAGGCATTACAAAGTGGTGATATCTCAATATTTTCTTTTTTTATTCCCTCTTGAAGCAGCTGCGTTTGGAGTATTGCGCGAATGTCTAGATAGTAACGATTTGCTTCTGTTTTGATGGCATAATCGAGTTGCAGCTCTTTTGCTTCTTGATAAATCTCCTCTCCCACTTCATAACAACAAACACCGATGCTCGGGCCCACACTTACAATAATATCATCTGTGTCTGCATTAAAATCATTTTTAAACGCAGCGATAACATTTTTGATGATGTTTTTAAAAGCTCCGGTTCTGCCTGCATGGGCAACTCCTATGGTCTTGTTTTTCGTATCATAAAAAAGCAGAGGCGCGCAGTCTGCTACCATTACCATAAGTGGGATGCCTTTTTTGTTTGTAATCACTGCATCGCAGGTCGGGGGATTTGTAAAATTATCATTATTTGTGACAATTTGAACATGGTTTGAGTGTATCTGTTTCATATGCACAAGTTTCATATGATCATATCCGAGTTGCTTCGCCAGTTTTTGATGATTTTGTATTACATTTTCTTTCTCATCACCAACATGAAAGGCAAGATTTCCACTCTTCTTTGTAGTGTAGCAGTGTGACAGAGTAGGGTAGTTGTTTAATAATTTACTTTGATAAAATTGCATATAATCATTATAACATATGCGAAATAACCAAAAAGGGGAAGAGTGTGAGTAGATTGAGTATGTATCCTGTCACTCTTGAGGGTAAGAGTGTCGCACAAAAGAGAAAAGAGATAAAAGAGTACTTCAATAATACCTTTGATCTCTTTGAGAAGGTCTTTGAGCTCTTGCGTGACGAGAGTGTATTTTACAAAAAAAGTGAGCCTACACGTCATCCTATGATATTTTATTTTGGCCACACTGCAACTTTCTTTATCAACAAACTGATAAATATGAAGATAATAAAAGAGAGAGTAAACGCAGAGTATGAGTCTGTTTTTGCTGTGGGTGTAGATGAGATGAGCTGGGATGATATGGATGAGAAAAATTATGAGTGGCCTCGTGTGGCTGAGGTACAAGAGTATCGAAACAGCGTCCGTAAAATAATCAATGAGCTTATTGATGAACTTGAACTTAACTTACCGATCAAAGATGACTCTGCGATGTGGATCATTCTGATGGGAATCGAGCATGAGAGAATCCATATTGAGACATCTCTGGTATTGCACCGTCAAATGCCACTAGAAGATATAAAAGAGGTCGCTGCGTTTAATATTTGTGAGCATAGTGCAGCGGCACCTAAAAATGAGATGATAAGTATCAAAGGCAAAGCTGTAACTCTGGGAAAAGATAAAAATCATCATCTCTACGGCTGGGATAATGAGTACGGAAGCTACAGTGAAGTGGTAAAAGACTTTCAAGTTTCAAAATATCTCGTAAGTAATGGCGAGTTTATGGAATTTGTCAAAGATGGTGGGTATGAAACTCCTGAATATTGGGATGAAGAGGGATTGGAATTTCTCAAACGCAGCGGTGTTAAACATCCTCATTTTTGGCAAAAGAAGGGGAGTGAATTTCGCTACAGAGCCCTTAGTAAGCTTATAGATATGCCTCTTGACTGGCCTGTAGATGTCAATGCACTTGAAGCAGAAGCCTACTGTCGTTATAAGAGTAAAAAAGAGAACAAAGAGTATAAACTCCCCAGTGAAGCAGAGTTTCGTGTGCTTTATGAGTATGCTAACTTGGAGGATGTGCCGCAGTTACATGAGAGCAGGGCAAATCTAAACTTCTATCACTATGCATCTTCTTGTCCTGTCAATGAGTTTGGTTTTAACGGTATCTATGATGTTATCGGTAATGTTTGGCAATGGAGCAGAACTCCCATCCGTGGTTTTAAAGGCTTCGAAGTCCATGAGGCGTATGATGATTTTTCAACTCCAACTTTTGATGAGAAGCATGCACTGATTTTGGGTGCATCATGGGCGAGCAGTGGAAATCTGATAATGAAACACTCCCGCTATGCCTTTAGAAAACACTTCTTTCAAAATGCAGGATTTCGTTATGTCATCTCTTCAAACGAGAGTGAAAGCGAAGATATCTATGAGAGTGATGCACTTGTATCGCAATATTGTGAATTCCAGTATGGTGATGAGCATTTTGGAGTAGAAAACTTTGCTCTCTCATGTGCAAAGCTTGCCGAGAAATATAGTGTAAATACAACAAAAGCGCTTGACCTTGGTTGTGCGACAGGGCGTGCGAGCTTTGAACTTGCAAAGACTTTCGATGCCGTTGAGGGCATTGACTTCTCTGTACGTTTTGTGCAGGTCGGCTCCAAGCTCAAAGAGGAGGGGTATGTTGCCTTTAGTGATGTCATAGAGGGAGAACTGCGAGAAAATAAAAAGGTGACACTGCAAGAACTTGGATATGAAGCGCTTGCACAAAGAGTCTCTTTTTGGCAGGGTGATGCCTGTAATCTCAAACCAAACTTCAAAGGCTATGATTTTATTATGGCTACAAATCTGATAGACAGACTCTATAACCCTCGACTCTTTTTAGAGAGTGTTGATGAGCGGCTTAATGAGAATGGTGTTTTGATGCTTACCTCTCCTTACACATGGCAAGAGAGCTCTACGAAAAAAGAGTTTTGGCTTGGCGGGTATGAAGATGAGAAGGGTAATGCCATAAGAACACTTGATACTTTAAAAAGAGTGATGGCAGAGAAGTTTGAACTTGTTGCGGTCGAAGATTTAGAGTTTGTTATAAAAGAGACACAGAGAAAGTATCAGCATACTATTTCACAAGTGACGATTTGGAGAAAACGTTGAAGTATGATTTTAGTGTAGCTGCCAACAGAGAGCAGACAAACGCAGAGAAGTATACTCTGCGAAAAGAGCTCTTTGGCACAGAGGATGTTTTACCTGCTTGGGTTGCAGATATGGATATAGACACACCTGATTTTGTACTAAACGCAGTGAAAAAGAGGCTGGAACATCCAATAATGGGTTATGAAGAGGTGCCGGATTCTGCATTTGAAGCACAGATAAAATGGATGCAAAAGGAACATGGCACTGCGTTTAAGAGAGAAGATATGTTCTACTCTCACTCTGTAGTGGCATCGATGCACACGGCTATCACTGCGTTTACTGATGAAGGTGATGGCATCATCGTGCAAACTCCAGTCTATCCTCCTTTTTTCCACTCTGTAACACAGCTCAACAGAAAAGTAGTCAAAAATCCTCTGAAGATGGGAAGTGACGGGGTCTATCGTTTTGATCTGGAAGATTTTAAGAAAAAGATAGATAAAGATACAAAACTACTACTACTGTGTTCTCCACATAATCCTGTGGGACGCGTATGGAGACGAGAAGAACTTGAAGAGATCCTAGCGGTCTGTTTGGAGCATAATATCGTAGTGTTTGCCGATGAGATACACTCTGATCTAGTCTATGCGCCTAATAAACATACTCCTTTTTCTACACTAAACGCAGCGGCTAAAAAGATAACGCTCACAGCAATCGGTGTGGGAAAAACATTTAATATGGCAGGATTTGCGATGAGCAGTGTTGCCATTGAAGATGAGATACTGCGTAAAAGGTTTATAGAAGCATATGAAAAGGTGCACTATGCGCAGGGAGCATCACTCTCTCATGTTGCGTTTGAGAGTGCATACAAGGAAGGCAAAGAGTGGCTAGAAGCGCTGAAAGTACATCTATATAAGAACTATATGCTGCTTGATGGGGTATGTAAAGAGTATGGGGAATTTATCAAACTCACACCGATTGAAGCGACCTATCTTGCTTGGTTGGATTGTCGTGGTATGGGATTGCGTGACAAAGAACTGCGTGAATTTTTCATCAATGAAGCAAAGCTCGGTCTCAATCCGGGACTCGCTTTTGGACGTGAGGGAAGTGGCTTTATGCGTTTGAACTTTGCAGTAAGCTCTGCTACAATGTCAGAGATTGTTAAACGATTAAAGCTCGCACTCAAAAGGATGAAATATGGCAAAAATTAAGTGGGATGAGTATAAAGAGTACAAAAAATACAGTGCAAAAGATGATAATTTCGTTATCTTGCTTGATTTTATCAAGAGTTACTATAACATTACAAATCCGTTTGATATTTTTGAGATACTGATAAATGATGAAACAGCAAAGATGATGCTTGATAAACGCAGTATAAAAGATGCTGAAGGTTTGGAAAACTTCATATTTAAGTTTTAAGTATGCAGAGTGATTTAGAAAAAATAGTCTCATTTGTGGAAAAACATCATGTTCTTAGTCTTGCTACAACACTTGATGATGAGGTGAGTGTCTGTTCTGCTTTTTATGCTTTTGATGAGCAGAGTCTCTCTTTTGTCCTTGCAAGCAGTGAAGACACGCTGCATATACAACAGGCAAAAAAGAATGAAAATGTAGCAGGAAATATTTTGCTTGAGACAAAAGAGGTCGGAAAGATCCAGGGTCTGCAGTTCTTTGGACGTATGCAAAAGTTAGAGAATGAGAGGCTTAAAAAGCTCTACTTTAAGCGTTTTCCTTATGCTTTGGCTCTTCTTCCAACACTTTGGCAGATAGAAGTAAAGCGCTTTAAATTGACTGACAACAGATTGGGCTTTGGTAAAAAAATCATCTACGAGGCTGCTTCTCTTTAAATAAAGAACAATCTGCTCCACTGCTTTGAAAAACTGCCATGGAAGGTATAGGGGCAGACTTGAAGCCATATGCTTTACATCCATGAGGTTTTTTGGCTTCCCATGTTACAAAATAGTATTCACATTTTCTACAGTTAATTCTTTTCATAAATCTCTCTTTTTGATACCTTATTTTAACATTATTAGATAAAATTAGGAACTAAATAATTTACAGGAAATATTTGATGAACAATAAGATTCTATTGATGCTGCAATTGCAAAATCAACTCAATGATGCAACAAATGGCGAAGCGTGGACAGAGGGTGTTACAAAGAACGGTAAGAAGATAAACTGGAGACGTTGTATCTATATGGAGTGTGCAGAGATGGTGGACAGCTTCCCGTGGAAACACTGGAAAGCAATAGCACAAGAGCCTGACTGGCATAATCATCAGATAGAGGTTGTGGATGTATGGCACTTCATTATGAGTCTGGCAATAGAAGAGTATGCAACTAAAAAGATAGGCAATATTGAAGATATCGCAGTGAAGATCAGTGAATCTGAGAGCTTTAAAAATATTGTAGTACAAGAGAGCTCTTTTGCTGAAATAGATACTATTTTAACAAAGATTGAAAATCTTATGCGTATTGCACTCTCCAAAGAGGAACTGAACTTAGATGCTTTGATCGCAGAGTTCTTTGATCTTGTCTCTATGAGCGGGCTGACTTTGGAATCACTCTACAGACTCTATGTCGGAAAAAATATTTTAAATCAATTCCGTCAAGACAATGGCTATAAAGAGGGTACATACATTAAGATATGGAATGGTAAAGAGGATAATGTTGTGATGAAATCGATTTGGGAAACAGATAGTGACATTACACCTGAACTTCTTTACAGTGAGTTGAACAAAGCCTACTGTGCACTCTAAAGAGGAATCTGCTTGTCTTTGGTCTTAGAGGTTGAAAATCTTACTTTTGGATACTCAAAAGATAAGTTGTTGTTTGAAAATCTCTCACTCTCTTTGAAAGTGGGTGAACTTAAAGCGATAGTAGGAGAGAGCGGTGCGGGGAAAAGTACACTTTTTGAAGTGATCTTAGGAAATTTGAAACCTTTTGAGGGGAGTGTTAAACGCAGCAGGGTCTCTCAGATCTTTCAAGACCCTTACAGTTCGTTCCATCCGAGTTATACTCTTTTAAACCAGATAAAAGATGTAGCATCTATTGAAAAACTAGACCAACACCTTCAAGAGCTTAATCTTGATGCTGCGCTTTTGAGAAAACTTCCACATGAACTCTCAGGAGGACAACTGCAAAGGGCTTCGATACTGCGAGCAATGTTGATGGAACCCCAGCTACTGCTTTTGGATGAGCCGACATCTGCACTTGATAATGTAATTCAATTAGAGGTTATGAAAATGCTTGTAAAAAAACTTGACTCCACCGCAATGTTGTTAATTACACATGATATGGAGCTGGCACAATGGTGTGCCGATGAGATCATTAAAATCTAGCAGGGTTGTTAAGCGTATAACTTTTTAAAAAGCATAATAGCGAGCATTGTCGCAGTAAGTGTTAATGTGACGTTCAAAAAGATATTGAGCGCTACTTTTGTAATCTCTCCATCTTGAAGCATTGTTACATTCTCTAAAGAGAATGTTGAGAATGTCGTAAGTGCACCTAAAAATCCTGTAATTACAAATGCTTTATATTCAGGCTGTACTGTTTGCGTGAAAAACATTGCAGCAAAACCGATGATGAAACTTCCGAGTACATTTACAGTTAATGTACCTATTGGAAAAAACGTATCAAACATTTTTTGCGTATTTGTAGCAATAAGATAACGTGAAATGGCACCAAAAAAACCACCTGCACCGATAAAGAGAAGAAGTGTCATATTCATTTCAGATCATCTTTATTGAAATTTTCATGTTTGTACTTAATGACCTCTGTATCTGTTAGTGTGATAAGACCATTATCAAGCATATCATCAATATGCTCAATAAAATTTGTGATCTTCTCTTCATCATCGATAACTTCTATAACCAAAGGGAGTTCCTGCGCAAGAGCCCAAACATTGAAGCTTTTAATCTCAGTAAAGGCACCAATACCGGCAACACCTTTATATACAGTAGCACCGGCAAGTTTTTCTTTTTTTATCTCTTTTAGAAGTGCTTCCCATAGAGGTTCATCTTGGTATTTATCCATAGTGTCAATATAAATTTTAAGAACTTTCTTTTTACCCAGATAGCGTTTCATCTTTATGCTCCTTGCATCTCTTTATCATATACTGCCTGCATTTTATCACGCAAGTTTTTCAGCCAATCTTTGTCATTTTTATCTGCAACAAATGAGTCTAAAAAAATCACTTTTATATCTTTTGGCATATAGTAAAACTTCTTAATATTATACGCCGACATTGTATCTATAAGAACAACAGGCTGTACACGTAGTTCATATTTGTCTGCTATGACTTTCGCACCTGATTTAAAAGGAAGCATTCTCCCTGTTTTTGAGCGTGTTCCTTCTGGAAACATTGCAATGACCCTTTTTTTCTTGAGTCTGTCTTTTGCTGCACGAAGAAGTCTTAATAGGGATGTCTTACTCTCTCTTTCTATCTCAATATCTTCAGGAAGACTCATAGCAAGTCCAAAAAAAGGCACATCAAAAAGTGCTTTTTTCGCTACCCATGCTATGTCTTTATTTGTACTTGTCTCCATTACTGCAATATCCAGATCACTTTGATGATTTATAAGAAACATTTGCGCATCAGGATCTTCTTTACCTTTTACTGTTGTTCTGAAAAAAGTTGTAAGCCTTACAAACCAAGCTGCTATTTTTCTTGCATAAGGACGGGGTAGGATCGGATACATAATGATAGAAAAGGTGAGTGCAACAAAGATGATAACTGTTGCGATGAACCAATTAATATGCGCAAGTATCTTCATTTTTGACCCATCCTATTTTATTGTTATTTAGTTTTACTTTTATGTAATGCTCTGTTTGACCCTCTTTTGGAAGAGAGTATCGTGTTTTTGTTGTCTCAAAGATTGTTCCGTTCTCTACAGGTAAAAGTTGAATCTGAGCACCTTTTTTAATGCAGATATCTTGCTCTGGAATAGAAAGGTAAAGGATATAGCCTAAAGGAATAAAAATAAAGATAAGATAGATAATCTTTCTTTTTAATACTACCAAGATAAAGCCTAGTAGTGCTACTGCAGCTGCTGCATACATCTTTTGAAGATCATGAGACTGATCTCTTGGCTTGAGATCACTTTGTGTTGTAACACTGTCATCATCAACTATCACAGGTACATTGATAAGTTCAAATTTATTTTTAAGTAGATTAAAATAGGTAAAAGAAAAATTTTCAACTCTTTTACTTACAACGACAAAATAGGTGATTCTTGATGTAAGATAGGAGTTGGTTGATGACTCTTTACCTTGTTTGTAAACATTTTGAAAGTGCATTGCATCAATATTGGCATTTTCAGCAGAGAGTACGAATACGATAATATTATGAGTATTGTCATAATTTGTTGTTTTGTACTCATTGAGTTCTAGATTGTTTGCAATGATATTTGAAAAGTTCTTTTTTGGGTTAAGCCTGATGACATTAAGCGTCTTCCCTTTGATAAATGTTGAATTGTACTCCTGAGAGGCAATTAATGAAGCATTTACATCAGGAAGTTTTACATAAGGCGCTGTAGCTAAAAGATGAAATGTATCATAGAGAAATTTCCCTTTTTGTTCGCGAATAGGAACATCATCTAAGATCTTTATTCCTTTAGCATTGGAAAACTCATAAGAGATGTCATCAAACTGCTTAACAGTGGAGAGTGCTTTTAGGGTAACAGTAAAGATCTCTCCTTGGATTACTCTTGTAGGTGTCTCATCATAGTTAAGGTAAATAACTTTATTTGCATATAGCGATGAGATGAAAAGTAAAGCAAGGAAAAAAGTTTTTATCACGACTCAAAAAAACCTTTTAGCATATTGACTCCGTCATCACTTCCAAGTAGTGCTTCCATTGCACGTTCTGGGTGAGGCATAAGTCCAAATACATTTTTATTTTTATTACACACACCAGCGATACTCTCTACACTTCCATTGGGATTTTGAATCTCACCGTTTGCATCTGTGTATTTTAAAAGTATCTGCTCATTTGCTTCAAGCTCTTTTAAGCCTGCATCATCAATATAATAATTTCCATCATGATGTGCAATTGGAATATTAACTACATCACCTTTATTAAGCTTTTTTAAAAAGATATTGTCATTGTTCTGTACTTGAAGATGATGATGTTTTGAGATAAAGTGAAGACCCTCATTGCGTTTAAGTGCACCAGGAAGAAGCCCAGATTCTGTTAAAACTTGAAAACCATTACATATACCTAAAACCTTTCCGCCTTCTGTTGCATACTCTGCAACTGCTTTCATAACAGGTGAGAATTTAGCGATAGCACCACTTCTTAGGTAGTCACCATAAGAGAAACCACCTGCAACAACGAGCAGGTCAGTATCTTGTGGAATAGTTTCAGATTTGTGCCAAACTATCTCAGTTTCAGCACCAAGTTTTTTAAAGGCATACTCTGTATCGTATTCACAGTTTGTACCTGGAAATTGAAGAATAGAAACTTTCATTATACAAGCTCTATATTATAATCTTCAATCACAGTATTAGCTAAAAGCTCTTCACACATTGTTGTGACGTCGCTCATAGCCTTTTCTCTATCTGTTTCATCAAGTTGTAAAACTATCTGCTTTCCAACACGAACATCTTCAACACTGTTAAAGCCCAAAGAATCAAGTGCATGATGTACTGCTTTTCCTTGAGAGTCTAATACGCCAGTTTTTAAATATACATTTACTATTGCTTTTATCATAATTACTTTCCTAAAATTCTGTCTAATACTTGCTCGTAGGCAACTGTTAATCCGCCAAGACCTTGACGAAATCTGTCTTTATCCATTTTCTCACCACTTTCAATGTCCCAAAAACGACAGTTGTCAGGTGAAATCTCATCTATTAAAATAATATTTCCATCTTTATCTTTTCCAAATTCAAGTTTAAAGTCTACAAGATTAAGACCTTTCTCTTCAAAATAAGGTTTTAAGATGTCATTTACCTGTCTTGCCATACGACGAAGTTTGTCGAGTTCATCTTGAAAATCAACAAGACCTAAGATAAGTGCATGTTGGTCATTGAGCTTAGGATCACCAAGCTCATCATTTTTGTAGTCAAACTCTACGAGCGTAAAAGGTAAAACCGTACCGTCTTTAATGCCGAGATTACGAGAAAGTGAACCAGTAGCAATATTGCGAACGATTACTTCGATCATAATAACATCAACTTTTTTATGAAGCATATGATTGTCATCTAACATTTTAACAAAGTGAGTTGGGATTCCCTTCTCTTCAAGTAACTTGAAAAGTTCTGTAGAGATTTTATTATTTAGTGCGCCTTTTCCCGCTTCACTTGATTTTTTTTCACCGTTAAACGCAGTTAAGTCATCTTTAAATTCTGAAATAACCAGGTTTTCATCATCTGTCAGGTAAAGTTTTTTTGCTTTACCTTCGTACAGTAACTCTCTTTTTTCCACGCTTTTTATCCTTTTACTATAATTAGTGATTTGACAATATCAACTGCTTCTTTGAGTTGAATATCTTTTTCTAACATTTGTGGCGTAATTATATCTTTTTTATCTTTTTTATCTTCTTTAGTCTTCGCTTTTTTGCCATCAACTTTTGCGAGTTCTTTTTCAAGGTGCTCTTTAAGGTCAGCTTCTTTAATTAAAAATTCATTTTTATGGGTTTTGAGTTCACCTGGAGCTACGATGATATCAGGAGTAACACCTACAGCTTGAATTGTTCTTCCACTTGGTAAATAGTATCTTGCTATTGTAAGTTTGATCGCTTCTGTTTTTGTAATTGGAAGGACAACTTGTACACTTCCTTTTCCAAAAGTTTTCTCGCCTACCAGTACCGCACGTTTATGATCTTGGAGCGCACCGCTTACAATTTCACTCGCACTTGCACTACCGCCATTTACAAGTACTACAAGAGGTACATCAGTAAGTGTGTCAGTTGAATGAGCTTTGTATGTTTTGTTCTCTGCTTTTCGTCTTCCTTTTTGAGAGACGATGATCCCTTTGTCTACAAATGTATCTACCAAACCTACTGCTTGATCGAGCAGTCCACCAGGGTTATTACGCAGGTCAAGAATGATTCCTTTTGTGGTAGCTTTTCTTTTTTTAATCTCTTTGGCTACATCTGCAACGACTTTTTTATCAAAACTTGTAACTCTAAGATAAAGTATGTCGTTGTTTATTACTTTTGCGTAGACTGATTGGATCTTAATGATGGCGCGTACTATGTGAATAGAGAGTGGTTTACTCTCTCCTTCTCTTACAATTGTAAGATCGATAGGTGTGTTGACCTTACCCCGCATAAGAGATACTGCTTCATCGATCGTCATACCTATGGTTGATTTGTTATTTATTTTTAGGATGATATCACCTGCTTTTAAGCCAGCCTTGTCCGCAGGAGTACCTTCAATAGGAGAAATGACAGTAAGTGCACCATCTTTCATACCTACAGTAATACCCAAACCGCCAAACTCACCATCGGTTTGTACTTGAAGACGTTTAAAATCTTTTTGGGTGAGATAATTTGAGTGTGCATCAAGGTTTTTCATCATACCGTCTAGGGCTTTGTCGATGAGCTCTCCTATCGTGACCTTGTCAACATCATATTGTTGTACAATATTAAGTACATTGGCAAATTTACTCAAAGCTTCAAGCCGTGAAGCTTCTTGCTCCTGAGGTGAACTTTTAGCAGGAAGTTCAGATGAGAAAAGAAGTGTTGCTGAGAGAGCAACAGAGGCAAAACCAAGTGAAATAATCTTTTTATGTTTCATAATATACCTAATGTCTTAATTTTTAAAAAAGATATTATATCAATTCTTAATAAATAGCTGTTTAAATAGCAGATAATTTTATTTATATATAATGCGTTAAGAATTTTAAAAGCAAGAAGCTTTGAGGGAAAAAGATGAAAAATATTGTACTTATCGGCTTTATGGGTGTAGGCAAAGGGAGTGTAGCAAGGGAAGTTGTTAAGCATTCTGAATATATTGCCATTGATACCGATGATCTGATTGAGAGTATGGAAAATAGAAAGATAAAAAAGATTTTTGAAACAGACGGTGAAGAGTATTTTAGAAAATTAGAAAAAGGTATTGCAAAATGGCTTCAAAATAGTGTGAAAAATACTTTGATTTCTACAGGCGGAGGTTTCTATAAGCAAGAGAATTTAAAAAAAATAGGTATAATTGTCCTACTAGATTCTGGATTTGATGCAATTATCGATAGAATAAAAAAGCATCCAAACGCAGCTAGAAAGTTAAAAAAACGTCCACTGCTTAAAGACTTGAAAAAGGCGAAGGCCTTATATGAAGAGAGACGTCCTGAGTATTTAAAACTTGCAGATATTGTTATCGATGTAACAGATAAGTCTGCAAAAGAGTGCTCGAAAGAATTATTAAAAAAGGTAAAAAAACATGGTTAAAAAAATTATATTGGCAATGGTGCTTCTTGCATCATCTTTAATGGCAGCAGATTTACACTGGGCTAAAGATTATCAAAGCGCTATTGAACAAGCAACAAAACAACATAAACCAGTACTGCTCATTGTATCAAGTACAAAGTGTAAATATTGTCTTTTGTTAGATAAAACAACACTACATGATCCTAAAGTCATTAAAGCACTTAATAGAGACTTTGTAGCAGTTCGTGCATGGGTAAATAAAGGAGAGTATATTCCAAGAGAGATTGCTCAAAATACACCAGGTCTTCCAGGTATATGGTTCTTATATGCAAATGGAGCACCAATGTTTCAGCCACTACTGGGTTATGTTAAAACAGATGCTTTTGTACAAGCACTTGGAATTGTAAAAGAAGAGTTTGATAAACAAGCTACTAAAAAGGTAAAAAAATAATGATATTTGTCAAATCAACAGATAATGATTTTGGTGAAAAATTTGAGGAGCTTTTGGGGCGTGGGAAGATGGACATTGCTCATGTAAGCTCAATAGTCGGAAATATAATCGATGAGATCAAAAATGATGGAAATGTGGCACTTAAAGAACATATAGCTAAATTTGACAACTGGACACCTGCTTCTGATGAAGATTTGAAAATCTCTTCTAATCTAATGGAAAAAGCGTATGGAGAGTTAGATGAAAAGCTCAAAGCTTCTTTACATTTGGCATATGACAGAATTAAGAACTACCATGAAAAACAAAAGCCAAAATCATGGTTCGATACTGAAGAAAACGGTACTATCTTAGGACAAAAAGTAACTCCTGTGGATAGTGCAGGGCTTTATATTCCTGGTGGAAAAGCAGCGTATCCTTCATCACTTCTTATGAATGTAATACCTGCACAGGTTGCCGGTGTTGAAAATATCATTATCTGTACGCCAACTCCCGACAATGAACCAAATGCATTGCTCTTGGCAGCTTGTCACTTGTGTGGAGTTACTGAAGTATATAAAGTAGGAGGAGCATCTGCAATAGCAGCTCTTGCTTATGGAACTGAGACCATTCCTAAAGTTGATGTTATTACGGGACCGGGAAATATCTTTGTAGCGACTGCTAAGAAGATGGTATTTGGTGAAGTGAATATCGACATGATCGCAGGACCTAGTGAGATAGGTGTTTTAGCAGATGATAGTGCAAATGCAAATCATTTGGCAATAGATCTTCTTTCTCAGGCAGAACATGATGAAATGGCAAGTTCTATTTTAATAACACCATCACAAGAACTTGCACTGAGCGTAAAAGATGAGATAGAGAACTGGCTTGTCAAACTTCCTCGTCAAGAGATAGCAAGAAAGTCCATTGAAGAGCGTGGAGCCATTATCGTTACAAAAGATATGGATGAAGCGATCAGCCTTATGAATAGAATCGCACCTGAACACTTAGAAGTAGCTACTATGAGTCCATTTGAACTACTGCCTTACATCAAACATGCCGGAGCAATATTTTTGGGGCATAACACTCCTGAAGCGATCGGTGATTATGTAGCTGGTCCTAATCATACACTACCAACGGGTGGAACTGCAAAATTCTACTCTCCTCTTGGTGTTGAGAACTTTATGAAGAAAAGTTCAATCATCTCTTTTAGTGCAAATGCGATCAATGAGATCGGAAAAGAGTGTGCACTTATAGCAAATACAGAAGGATTAACTGCGCATGAACAATCAGTTCGTGTACGCTTAAAGTAGTTTACCTTAACTTTTAATAGTAGTTATAAAACTTCAATTTATAACTACTATAACCCCCTCAAATATAACTTTTTTAAATATACACACTTGTAAAAATCTCTTTTGTATATATCACTTTTTTATATCATTTTTAAGTTAACTAGGATAGTATATTCACAGTAAAAAAAGCTTTAAATGCCTAGCATAAGGGCTTCTTTTAATACAAATAAATCGTAGTTATAAATCTTAAATAAGCCGTTTTAAGGCTAAAGGAGAATATATGCAATTAGGTTTCCTAGTTGATTTACATCTTTGTATGGGATGTAAAGGTTGTGAGATCGCATGTAAAGTGGAAAATGAAGTTCCACTAAGTACATGGAGACTTCGTGTTAAATATGTAGATGTGGGAACTTTCCCAGAAACCAAACGAACATTTACACCACTTAGATGTAATCATTGTGAGAATGCACCTTGTGAGAGAATCTGTCCGGTATCGGCGCTTCACTATATTGAGAATGGTATAGTAAACATTGATAAAGAGAGATGTATCGGTTGTGCGGGTTGTGTTATGGCTTGTCCTTATGGCGCAATTTATATTGATCCAGATACACAAACAGCAGATAAGTGTACATATTGTGCGCACCGTGTTGCATCATCAATGATGCCTGCCTGTGTTGTAGCATGTCCTGTTGAAGCAAATATCTTTGGTGACCTTGAAGATCCGACCTCAAATATCTCTAGATATATTCAAGATCATAGAGATGTTCAAGTTCGTAAACCAGAGAAGGGTACAAATCCTCATCATTTCTATGTTGGAGCAGGACAGGTGAATCTTAATCCTCTTGCATCACAAAGAATTGAAGGATATAACCTATTTAATAAAATTACAACACTTCCATTAGGAGGGCATGAATAATGGTAGAACATACTTTAGCTGCAACACACGCAGTCGTTACTTTAGATGTGCCATTACCGGATATATTCTGGGGTTGGTTCGTTACTATGAATATGTGGGCAAAAAGTATAGGTACAGGTCTTATCTTTATGCTTTTCCTATTACTTAGAAAAAATCCTAATGAGATGACAGGTCTGAGAACCTCTACACTTATTGTTTCATTTATTATGATGAATATTTTCTTGCTATTTACATTGGCTGACTTACATCAACCATTTAGAATGTGGCATATCTTTTTCTATCCACACTGGACGTCAGCAATTACAGTAGGTGCATGGATGGCAACTGTTTTTGTAGGTTTAGAATCATTAATGATCGCAGTAATGATCTTAAAGAAAAATACTGCACTTTTTGATAAGTTACTTTTTTGGGTGACATTACTTGCTATTCCTGTTACGCTTTATACTGCTGGTATTATGGCAGAAGCTACAGCAAGAGAGTTATGGCAAATGCCGACAGAGTCTGTACAAATGATCTTAGCTGCAACACTTTCAGGTTCAGCAGCGATTATTTTACTTGGCGGTTCAAAACTAAGTGAAGAGACAAAAAGTTTTTATGGAACAATTTTAGGTCTTAGTGCATTGATGGCATTTATTATTTATATGTCAGAGTATATCTTTGGTGCAATGAAAGCTGAAGAAGTTGCTGCAATTTTACATTATGTAAAAGGTGATGGAGAGTACGCTGCTATGTTCTGGATAGGACAATGGGTTGCTTATATCTTACCAATGTTACTTATTGCTCTTTACAGAGTTAGTAAAAGTAACTCAATATTAAATCTTGCGGCTATTTTAGCAATCGTAGGACTGTGGGTAGTGAAACATGTTTGGCTCGTAATCCCACAATTATTACCACTTAGTTAAGGAGAGAATATAAATGTATTTACAAAGTAGAAGAACATTTTTAAAAGGTGCTGCATTTAGTGTTGCTGGTGTAGCGATAGCTAAGGGTGTATTTACAACTGATGCTGCTGCAGAATCAGTTACAGAGAGTAAGTTTACAAATACTCCTGATTCACTTTCATTCTATCCTGATCAAAGTGAATGGGATAGTTTTAAAGAGTTAGACGGAACGGACTGGAAACGTGGTGGTATTGAGCGTCACGGTGTTAGAAGTAAAGAAAATCCAGATGGAATTCAAGTAAATGATTACACAATCGTTCCTACAGTTTGTTCAAACTGTGAAGCAGGTTGTGGTCTAACTGCATGGGTTAATACAAATGATTATAAGAATGGAAAACTTACAGTAAGAAAATATATGGGTAACCCATTACATACAGGTTCTCGTGGTAGAAACTGTGCAAAAGGTTATGCTGTTACTTCTCAAATGTATGATCCAGATCGTATTCCTTTCCCAATTAAACGTGCACCAGGTTCTAAACGTGGTGAAGGTAAGTGGGTTCGTACAACGTGGGATGAAGCGATGGCTGCCATCGGTAAAAAGATGCATGATACCCTTAAAATTGGTGATGAGATAAGTAAAAAATCTATTCTTTATCATGTTGGTCGTCCAAATGAAAATGGTTTTGGTCCTCGTGTTCCACAATCTCTTGGTATTGATGGATATGATTCACATACAAATATCTGTTCAGCAGGTGCTCGTGAAGGTACAATTCAATGGGCAAATGATGATAGAAATTCACCAGATTGGGCAAATGCGAAATTGGTTTTCTTACAATCATCTCATGCAGCAGATGCAGGACACTACTTCCAACAATCAGCTGGTCTAATCGCTGAAGCACGTAAAAATGGTGCAAAAATGGTTGTTATAGATCCTCGTATGAGTAACTCGGCTGGTATGGCTGATCTTTGGATCCCTTGTTGGCCAGGTACAGAAGCTGCGCTTTATCTTTATCTTACTAATCGTATATTAAACGAGAAGAAAAAAGATGGTGAAGATGTTGTTAATCATGAATTCGTAAGAGAGTGGATTAACTGGGATCGTCTAATGGCGAACAAAGAGTATCTTCAAAAGATGATTGGTTATGGTTATATAGCTGAAATGCCAAAAGATGATTCTTATGAGTCATTTATTGAACTGGCAAAAGAGCTTTATGCACCATATACAAAAGAGTTCGTTGTTAAAGAGTGTAAACTTGAAGGTATGGAGTATAAACTTGATGAACTGTGGGATATGTTTGTTCCTGCAGGTGCAAAAGTTGCTACATATTTATGGCGTGCAGGACCGATCGGTCACCGTGGTGGATGGATGAACACTCGTGCTGGTTTCTTACCACTTGCACTTGTTGGAGCTATGCGTGGTGATATCGGTGGTGTTGGTATGCATCACTGGCATGAGATCTCTGTTGCAGGTAAAGGCGATAAAGCTACTGTAGCAGGTGAACATCCTAAACCTACTGATGCATGGAACGAACTTGCATGGCCACCTGAATATCCTATTTCTACTTATGAAATGGGTTATATGCTGCCTCAAATCATGATGGATGATGCATGGCATGATAAATGGACAAAACGTGGATTGAAAATTCCTAAGTCTATGTCTGTTTATATTCCAAGAATGCATAACCCAATGTGGATTAATCCAGATGGTTTTAGATGGGTTGAAGCACTTAAACGTGAAGATAAGTTCGAATTGACAATGCATTTGACTCCAACATGGTCTGAAACAAGTTGGTACTGTGATTATGTACTTCCTGTTGGACTTGCTGGTGAAAGAAATGATCAACAGTCAACACCTTCTAAACCGGAACAACGTATTGAATTCCGTCAGGCAGTACTTCGTGTTGCAGCTGAAAAAGCTGGTTGGAAAGCAAAAGATCCTGCTCGTGCTACATTAGAAGCACATATGAAATTTGGTCTTGGTGAAGTTTGGGAAGAGAGTGAGTTCTGGCCAAATCTTATCTATCATTATGTTGATCCAGATGGAAGTCTTGGTATTCAAAAATACTGGGCAAGTAAAAAAGATCCATCACGTTGTGTTACAGTACCAGAATATTTTGATGCGGCACTTAGTCTTATTCCAAAACTGAATGAGACGGCTCGTAAACTATATAAAAATGAAGAGTATCCTGTATATAGCTATATTAGAGATCACGGTGCTTGGACTGAAAAAACTGATGTTTACAAACCTCAAGAAGAAGAAGTTGAGATCAAAGATGGATATGTTTATGCACATGGACATAAATATCATAAAGATGAAGTACGTAAAGACAAGTTTGGTGCACTATGGGTAAAAGATGGAAACTTTGAAAAATCTATTGGTATTATCCAAGATGATAAAGTACTTGAAGGTTTCCATACTTTAAGTAAAAAACTTGAATTTTTCTCTGAATGGTTAAGTGAATGGAAATGGCCTGAATACGCTATTCCAATCTATCCAAGAAATGAAAAAGAGAGTGAAAAAATGGTTCACCTTGTAACACAGGTACACCATAAACATATGAAAGCTGATAATGAATTTGCATTAAATACAATTTATCGTCTTCCATATAATATTCATACTCGTTCAGTGAACTCGAAACATCTTATGGAAATTTCAGTGAACCATAATCCTGTTTGGATATATACAAAAGATGCAGAAAAACTTGGTATCAAACGTGGTGATGCAGTAAAAGTACAAATTGAAGATACATTAACTGGTATAAAATCTGGTTATTTTATTGCAATGGCAGTACCAACTGAAGCAACACGTCCAGGTGTACTTGCATGTTCACACCATGCTGGACGTTGGAAACTAAAAGATGCTGTAGAAATTCCTGGATTTGAACACAAACTTGGTGTTATGGGTGTTGGTTCTCCAGAATACACAATGACAAATGATGGTAAAATCGGTACATTGAAACCAAAAGAAGGTATCAAAGAAGGGATTGAAAAACGTATTGCTGCTGGCGATATTTGGCAGTTTAAAGAGTACAACAGAGACCTTAAAGATATTTGGTGGGATGGACTAAGTGGTGCATGGCAAAATGCAGTTGCACCTTGTCATCCAGACCCTATTGCTGGTAACCATGGTTGGCATCAAAAAGTTATTATCACTAAAGCAGGTGCTGATGATAAAATCGGTGATATTTATGTGAACTATGAAAATAACTTTAAAGTTTATCAAGGATGGAGAGATCAACTTACTCGTCCATTGACTGCAGCAGATAAACTACGTCGTCCATACCATATTAAACGCCCTGTTAAGCCAAGTCAAAAGGCTTATGAGTTTAATATCAAAGACGTTTAACCAATAATATTAAAGCCCACTTCAAGTGAGGCTTTAATATACTTCTAATAATAATTTCCAGTAAGGTAAACAATCCATGAACAATGATTTAAAGCAACAACAAATTGCACGTATAAATATCTATGCACTCCTTTCACGACTTTTAATGAATGAACTTGATGAAGGGCTATTAAAATCAATAGAAGATGACGAAAACATGCTTAGTTTTTTCCCAACTTATAAAGATTGGTCAAGACGTAAAGAGTTTGAAAAAAAAGAGTTAATCGAGCAGTTTTTAAATGTTGATTTTACTAACCTTTTCTTATTACATCTCATTCCATATGAGTCTTTTTATATGAGAGAAGATCAAATGATGGAAACAGGTGGAGAAAATCCTGTGCAAGCAATATTCAATGCTTTTGAGTTTAACGTTGCACTTGACAAAGCACGTGTTATGGCTGCTGATCATATTGCTATAGAATTAGAATTTATGTATGAACTCTGTAAGGCAGAATTGAAAGCTTTAGAAGAAGGAAATACAAAAATAGCAACAGAGATAGCGCAATTACAATATGGTTTTATGCGCGATCATATTGTTGAATGGGCTCCAGTATATTTGATGAATGTTAAAAGTGAAGCTGCAACAGCTTTTTATTATGATTTAGCAGATTTTGCTATAGAATTTATTTTAAGCGATTTTGAATACCTTAGTGAACTTAACAATAATGGATATGATTACCAACTATGAGTCTATTGAATCTTGATGTTGCTAAATGTGTGCATACTTCAAATAAATTTGCAATTTGTAATGCCTGTGCAGAACATTGTCCTGTAGAGACAATTAAAATTGCAGAATCACGTGTTTCATTTACTCCTAGTGAGTGTGTTGGATGTGGAGGATGTCTCGCCGTTTGTCCCACAGATGCATACTCTTTGGATGATTTTAAGCCTATTAATTTTGTTTTCAGTTTTTTAGAAAATGATATAAATATTATTACGTGTAAAGATAAAAATTTACCTTGTATTGCTGGATTAAGTGTAGAAGAGCTATTAAGTATTGTTCTTCTATCTGAAGAACAAGTTGATTTGGATATAGGACCATGTTCTGATTGTCCTATAGCTCAAACAAATTTAGCGATTATTGAAGAACGTGCACAAGAGGTAAACTTTCTACTTGAAGCTATGGGACAGGATAAAGTAATTGGTGTTGAAGAGTTGAATTTTCAATTTGAACAAGAAACTGATGCGCTCTCTCGTAGAAAACTTCTATCTAAAGAGGGTGTAAAAACTGCACTGACAATAAAACAGCAGTTTGAAAATCGAGTGAATGCAAGTGATACGGTTGTCAAAGAGCATAATGTCAGTGTAGCAGATATTGTTAAAATAAAAGAGAAAAACATACCAGATAGAAGAAGTCTGCTGATGATGGCAATGAAACGTGCTAAGGTTCCAGATGTCTTTCATACCATAGATATAGCTGACATATCATTTATATCTCAAAAAGATTTAGATCAAGAGAGCTGTACTAATTGTCAGATGTGTTACCGAATATGTCCAACAGGAGCACTTAGCTCTGATGCCAAAAGTAGTGTAATAAACTTTAATCCACTTGCTTGTGTCCAGTGTCACAGTTGTCATGATGTTTGTGAACCAGACTCTTTAACACTTCGAAAAAGTTTTAATCTTTCTAACTTTTTTGAACCGAAGATAGAAACATTAATACGATTTGATATGAAACGTTGTGATGAGTGTGGTAATGTTTTTGCTTCTAAGCATGGTGAAAAGATGTGTCATAGATGTACGATAGAAGAAGAAGAGGCTAGAGAACTTTGGGGGATAAAATGAGTGAAAATATAGCAACGATGAATGCAAATGATGAGATTAAAAATCAGACAAGACTTTTTGGACTTATTGCAGAACATGCAAGTCAAAATCGTCTGTTTGTCATGTTAAATAAAATTGTAAAAGAGAATAATTCAGATGCAATGATGATTCCTATGAACATTAGAGAAGATGATTTTTATTTTACTCTTTCAAATATGAAAAAATCTCATGTTAATGGTGCCTATATCGCTGAGGAATACCAAGAAAAAGCAGTAGAACTTTTAGATGAGAGCGATGAATTTGTTCAAGTCTATAATAAATGTGACTTTGTAATTCGTGAGGGTGAAAAGCTTATTGGCACCTATTTGGAAAAGAATGCTACATTACTTGGTGAAGATTTGGCAAAAGAAATTTATGAAAAATATATTAAATAGAGGAAAATAGTTATGGATATAAAAGATTTAAATGAATTAAGAAGCGAATTTGAAGTAATGCAACAACGAGCGATGCAAGATGCTTGTGTTGATGGTGAGTGTATGGAAGATGATTATGAAGATTATCCAGACTATTTGAGAGCTATATATGCAGAGATAATGCCACCTGTAAAAAGCGGTGTTTACTTTTCACGATGGGATTTAAAACGTATGGCTGAAGAGCTTGATGAATCCTTTGCTCTTGATGTAAGAGAAAGAATGTTTAAAAACTTTATGCAGTGGATCGCAACTCCTGAAGATATGCTTTTGGTAATAGGTGTTTTTAAAGACCTTATGGACCTTAAATGTGATGAGTATCGTAAATATGCTGCAAAATATCCTGCAAGTAAAGAGATCTTTGATATGAAGATTCAAAAATCTGATAAAGCAAAAAAATATCTTGATAGAGTTTACGAAGAGTTTTTTACACAAGAGTAATATATAAAATAAGCTCAGAGATTACTTTGAGCCTATTTGTCGTAAAATAGCTTTTTTAATTGCTTTAAAACTTCCTTTTCCTTTATATTCCAAGTTCTCTAATCGTTTGATCAAACTATCTATATTCTGCTCTTTATACTTATTTAATAATACTATTATGAGCTCTTTTGGTGTTGAAGACTCTTTTATATCTTGAAAGCGTTTCTGCTTTTGTTTTTTTATTTTATGGTTCTGTGTTATCTTTGCTGTTAAGAAACCAAGAAAAAAGATTAAACAATAGGTGAAGAACTGTTTAAAAGAAGTGAAATCAATAAAAGATTTTGTTTGTGGGTACTCTTCTTTATCTAAAAGTGTTGCTGTTGGAATCTTTTTAACTGTGATTTTATAGCGTGGTGTTGAGAGCGTGTAATATCTATCTGTTTTGGGTGAATACGCCTGTAGTATCACGGGTGGTATGTCAAAGTCTTGTTTTGCATTCATTGAATAGATAAATCTTCGCTTGATCTTGAAACCATCTTTTGTCAATTTCATGGCATCATGATCATTTTCAAAAAATTGTGTTACATTGGGGATGTGCGTTATAAGAGTAATGTTTTTTTCATTGTACCCTACACCCTGTAGTGTATAGAGAAGATTGACACTTTCATATTGATTGATGGTCTGGGTGTCGATTTTAGAATTTAGCGTGAACTCACCAATCAAATCTACAGATTTTTTTAATTTTTTGACGTGTAGTGTAAGAGGTGTTGTCTCAATTCTTTGTCTACTCATATTAATAGCAATACTATCATCATGATCAGCAACATAAGCTTGCTTGACAGCATTATCACTGGCTGTTTTTATAACAAAATCAAAATTAATAACAATATCTTTTGCCTCAAGAGGAAATAGTATATATTTAAAAGTAGTGGTTGAATTATGATAAGAGAGTTCTTTGTTCTCTTTTTTGAGTAAATATATCTTATAAGATGAATTTTTTTTAGGCTTCAAAAAGAAAAACATATTTGTAGTGTGGTCCATCTGTTTTGTGGTAAATGTTATTTCGACCGCTTCTTTAACATAAGCTTCTTGTTTATTCATTGCAATTGTATAACTTGCTAATTCCATTGCATTGAGAGGAAGAAAAAAGAGTAGTAAAAATAACAATGACCTACCAAGGTTCTTTTTCATCAGCATATCCTTTATTGATTATTTCATAAGCCTTATAGGCCATTTTATAGTTATTCTGCTTATTCTTCTGTTTAACTATATATGAACTGTTTTTCTTCTTTTTATGGCCACCTTGACCATTTGTACTTTGAATGGATTTACGACTTGAACTACTTCCACCTTTATTCTGATTTTGTGACTTTTTTTGTTTTTGTTTTTGTTTTTGCTTTTCTTTTTGTCCTCTCTTTTGAGATTGACGGGGAGACTCTTTTTTTGTAATGTTTTTAGATGTTCTAAGCTTATATTTTTGCAATAGGTTGAGATTGTATAAAGCATCTTTATCATATCCAAGAGCCAATGCTTTTATATAATAATCACGGGCTACATCATATTCTTTTAAATGTACCGCACAGTTTGCTATATCATATAGGACGGCTTGTTTAATCTTTTTGTTGCCTGTCTTTATTTGTGTGAAATAGCGTAATGCATTTTTATACTCTTTTGCTTTATAGTATGCAGAGGCAATGTTATAGTAACTTTTTACACTTGGTGTAACTTTACTAAAGTCCAGAGCAGCTTTATGATACTGCTTTTGCTCAAACTCTTTATGGGCATTGGATAGGTGATGAAAATCTAAAAGCAGAGCATCTGCCTTATAGGGGAAGAGTAATAAAGGTAAAAAGATATAGAGTTGGTGTATCTTAGTTACAGCTATAAAGTATAAGAACAGGGCAATAGTAAGGGGGATGGCAAATAGTTCATAATAGCTTTTTACTTTTAAGGTCAACTCTTTTTTATTTTTATGTGCTGTTATCTCTTTTGAAAGTTGATGGATAATATCTTGAGAAGTAAGCTCATAATATTTTCCATTACTTGTATTAATGAGATCTTTAAGCATAGGATTGATTCTTGATACGACAAGTGCCGCATGGGAATCTTTAAGATATTTACCATCTTTTTTAAGGGTAGCACCTTTTTGTGTTGCTGTTGCAACTATGTAAGGAGTTATATTGTTTTGTTTGAGTATCTTTGCTAGTGTTGTTATATCATGCTCATCGCCGCCATCACTGAAAATAATAAGTTTCTTTTTTTGTAAAGAGATTTTTGAAATGGTCTCAAATAGATGAAGCAGACTTGTGCTTTTTGTCAAAATGTAATTTGGGTTAATAGCATTCAGTGCTTGCATAGTAAGGGTAGTATCTGTAGTTGGAGGAGAAATTAAGAGTGCATTGGATGTAAATACAAAGAGCGTAAATCGATCTTTTGGATGGAGTTTCAGAAGTTCTTGAATCGCCTCTTTGGCTGCAATATAACGTGAAGGTTTTATATCATCTGCCTGCATCGAGTACGAAGCATCCAAAGCTATAATATAATCTTGGGCTTTAAATTTTTGATTTACTGGAGTATGTGTAAGAGCTGGACGAGATGCTGCGATAATCATAAACAAAAGAGAAAGATAAAGAAGATGTGTCTGTCTTGTTGTGTCTGTCTTGATATTCTTTTTATAAATAAAATAGAGAGGGACAAGAGCAAAGAGTATCCAAGGATTTAGCAGTGTCATAATACTCTCCTTTTATTAAGAAGATATAATAAAAGTAAAATAGCAAATGATAAAGGATATGTAAAAAGGGTATGTTTGTTCAGATAATGTTTTGATCTTATTTTACTTGGCTCAAGAGAATCAAGTTCCTTGTAAACTTCTTGTAGGGCACTCTCATCAACTGCTGTAAACATTTTTGCATTTGTATCGGTAGCAATTTTTTTTAAAAGAGTTGCATCAAAATCATTTTTATTTCCTATTCCGATCGTGTATATCTTTATATGTTGTTTTTTTGCATGAGCGACAGCATCTTTAATGGAAATAGTTCCACTGTTTTGATGTCCATCAGTTACAAGAATAATCACCTTGTTCTTTGCATCTCCCTTTTTTAACAGTGATGTTGCTTTATCTATGCCATCACCGATCGCTGTGTTCTCTCCTGCAATCCCTACGTCTAAAAAATCAAGTAAAAATGAAACACTTTTCATATCATAAGTAAGGGGAACGCTGGCAAAAGCATAGGTCCCAAAGACAACTACTCCAATATTGTCATCATAACGATGGCGTATGAAATTACGGATAATATTCTTTAGGAGTTTAAATTTATTTGTATCTTTATGCTCCTTTGAGTATCCAACCTCTCCCATGGATCCGCTTGCATCAAGTACGAAAACAAGATCTCGACCTTTCCTGTCTTGAGAAAGCTTTGTATCGTAAGAGATAGGTGAAGCAAGAGCAGTGATAAGTAGTGCAAAAACAAGGGAGTAAAGGAGTTTTTCTTTATCTATCCATGAGGTGATTTTTCTAAAAAGATGTGTATGTGGAAAGACGATTTGTTTGATTTTTACAGGGCATTTGTAGATACAGATAATTAAAAAAAGGAGTAGAAAAACAGATGGATGTTCAAATACAAAATTATTCAACTATTACCTACTTTTTAGTATAATTATACCAAATGGAGATAAAAATGAGATTTATTATAATATTTGTATTTCTTATGACTCAGCTTTTTGCGAGTAGTGCTGCTTATAATAGAGGGGAAGCTCTTTTCTTTGTTAAAGGATGCTCTAGTTGTCATGGGCCTTCTGCCGAAGGAAGCAGTACTTATCCTCGACTTGCACAAAAACCGAAAAAGTATTTGATACGTAAGCTTAAAGATTTTAGAACAGGAAAAGCCATCACAGTTTCTCAACAAATGATGGCACAGTTTGCAAATGCCTTGAGTGATGAAAATATAGAAGATCTAGCTACTTTTCTATCCAAGCATAAGAGAGTGGAGATACCTGATGTGTCAGATGATTATTTGGGTGGAGTTGGATCATAATCTGCCCATAACATTCTCAGATATAGACCAAGTGTTGAGGTATACCCGACTTCGCTAAATCGAAGATTGTGCTTTTTGTCATAGATAAATGTAGTTGGAAAACCTGCAACATGAAACTCATTTGTAACTATACCATTTGAGTCATTGAAGACCTTGAAGTGATAGTCGTGTTCTTTGAGATATTTTTTAATATCTTCGTCACTTCCCGATTTAACGGCTATTGTAATTACTTCAAAATATTTGGATAAAAATTCAATATTAGAAGCTTCCAATTTACAGGTTGGACACCATGTCGCCCAAAAATGGATAAGAAGAGGTTTGTTTGGTTTGACATTATATATTGATTTGTCAATAAGCTCAAAAGAGTTGATATGTAAAGACTCTTTTGTAAGATCTTGACTTCTGTAAATGCTCATGAGGTTTGCAACGATAGTCATTGTTACAATAAAGAATATTATCTCTTTTATATAATGTTTTATTTTTTTCATATAGCTAGGTTAACACTTATCTAATAATAAACTGATAAAATAAGTAAAAAATAAAGGAAAAATAGTGTTAAAAATATTATTAATTTCATTATCTCTACTTTTGGTCTCTGGGTGTGCAACAAACAGTATGACTCCAAAGCCTAAAACACTCTCAAAAGATACTAAAAAGAAAGCCAGTCCAGCTACTGATAAAGTGACAAAACCAGTAGAAAAAGTTACAAAAGAAGTGAAAAAAGTCTCTCAGCCTGTAGTGAAAAAGATGCAAAAGCCTCATAAGATGTTCCAAACAGTAGCAAAAAAAGATGCAGTTTTGTTACAAAAAGGCAAGAACAGAGCACACTGTGTTGTATGTGGAATGAATTTGGTAATGTTCTATAAAACGAACCATGCTGCAACAGATATGAATGGTACGGTCAATCAGTACTGTTCACTTCATTGTCTAACTGATCATTTACGTCAAGGTGTAGAGCTGCAAAATCCTCAAGTTGTAGATGTAAAATCATTGAAGTTTATTCCTGTTCAAGAAGCTTACTATGTTGTTGGAAGTAAAAAACCTGCAACAATGAGCAAAGTAAGTAAATATGCTTTTAAATCACTTGATGATGCAAAAGCATTTCAAAAGAAATATGGTGGAGATATAGTGGACTTTTATTCAGCTTGGCAGCTCGCTAAAAAAGATTTTAAGTAAGGACTAATGACTGGAAAGAAACATAAAATTCTTGTAGTAGATGATGTAAAAGGCAATAGATTACTGATTGAAAAAGTATTGACTATTGCCGGTTACAGTATTGAGTGTTATGAAAATGGAGTGGAAGCTCTCAGAGCAGTGAAGAAAGAGAATTTTGATCTGATCCTCCTTGATGTCATGATGCCTGATATGAGTGGCTTTGAAGTATGTAGGTTCTTAAAAATAGATCCAAAAACAGCTTCTATCCCTGTCATCTTTTTAACAGCACGCAATGACAAGGAGACTCTTACAAAAGCATATAAAGTAGGGGGCTCTGACTATCTCAAAAAACCTTTTTACCAAGAAGAACTTATAGCAAGAGTTGCAACAAGAATCAGTCTTCGTGAATATGAAAAAGATCTTGAATCCATTGTTCTGCAAAGAACACAGGAGATTCAAGAAACGCAGGTACAGTTGATGTATATTCTAGGTGGTATTGCAGAAGGACATTCGCAAGAGACCCAGCATCATGTACAAAGGGTTGCCGAATTTACATATAAATTAGCACTATTATACGGAATAGAGCATAAGGAGGCAGAGTTACTGAAAAATGCCTCTTTTTTACATGATATTGGGAAACTTGGTATCGCTGGAGAGGTTTTACATAAAAATGCAAAATTAACTAAAAAAGAGTTCAAGGAGATAAAAAAACATCCTGACTATGGTGCCAATATGTTAAAACATTCACAGTTACCTCTTTTTAAAGCTGCGAGGATCGTAGCTCAAGAGCATCATGAAAAATATGATGGTACAGGCTACCCAAAACAGCTAAGGGGTGAAAATATACATATTTATGGGCGCATTGTTGCCATTGCTGATGTATTTGATGCTCTGTCATTTAAACGTTCTTATAAAGATAAATGGAGTCTTGAAGAGGTGATTCTCTATATGAAAGAGATGAGTGGAAGACATTTTGATCCAAAACTCATAGATCTCTTCATTGATAATGTCGATGACTTTTTAAAAATCTATAATATATGTAGTGAAAAAATAGAGTTAGATAAAAAATATAATCAAAAAACTAGAAAAGGGTTGTTAAAGTGGATTTTATCAAAATTTTAAATGAGGTAGTGAGTTAAATAAAGAATGCAACACGAAGTGTGTTGCATTAGGTAGGGACAGAGGAGTAAGCTTACTCTATCTCTGCATCGATAACGTCGTCGTCATCTTTTTTCTTCGCTGAGTCAGCTCCGCCTTGTGCAGCGTCACCTTGCTCTTGTTTGTACATTTGCTCAGCCATTTTGTGACTTGCTTCTGTAAGTGCTTTTACTTTCTCTTCGATTTGTTCTTTAGTAGAATTTTCATCTTTAAGAACATCTTTTAGTTCAGTAATAGCTGCTTCAATTTTCGCTTTTTCATCAGCTTCAAGTTTATCACCCATCTCTGTCATAGATTTTTCAGTTTGAGCGATAAGTGCGTCAGCTTGGTTTTTAAGTTCAACTAATGCTTTACGTTTTTCATCTTCAGCTTTGTGTGCTTCTGCATCTTGAACCATTTTATTGATCTCTTCTTCGCTAAGTCCAGATGAACCAGAAATAGTGATTTTTTGCTCTTTACCAGTACCTTTGTCTTGTGCGCTTACAGTTAAGATACCATTTGCATCGATGTCAAATGTAACTTCAATTTGAGGCACACCACGTGGTGCAGCTGGAATATCAGTAAGCTCAAAAAGACCTAAAGATTTGTTGTCTTTAGCAAATTCACGTTCACCTTGTACTACATTGATAGAAACCGCTGGTTGATTGTCTTCTGCAGTTGAGAACACTTGAGATTTTTTTACAGGAATCGTTGTACCTTTTTCGATTACTTTCGTTGCAACACCACCAAGTGTTTCAATTCCAAGTGAAAGAGGTGTAACATCAAGTAAAAGAACATCTTTTACATCTCCACGTAAAACACCACCTTGAATAGCAGCACCTGCAGCAACAACTTCATCAGGGTTAACTGATTTGTTAAGATCTTTACCATCAAAGTAGTCAGAAACTCTTTTTTGTACCAATGGAACACGAGTAGATCCACCAACCATGATGATCTCTTTAATATCTGTTTTACTTAAGTCTGCATCAGTCATTGCAGTATTGATATGATCCATTGTTTCATCAACAAGTGCATCGATCATTGACTCGAATTTTGCACGAGTAAGTTTTACAACAAGATGTTGTGGTCCCGCTTCTGTCATTGTGATGAACGGTAAGTTGATCTCAGTTTCAGTTGCTGAACTTAACTCTTTTTTAGCATTTTCTGCAGCATCTTTTAGACGTTGTAGAGCCATTTTGTCATTTTTAAGTTCAATTCCGTGGCTTGATTTAAATTCATCATTTAAGAAATCAACGATTTTATTATCGAAGTCATCACCACCTAAGAATGCATTACCATCAGTTGATAGTACTTCAAACGTACCTTCACTGATCTCAAGTGTAGTAACATCAAATGTACCACCACCGAGGTCATATACAAGTACATCTTCATCACTTTTACTGTCAAGTCCGTAAGCAAGTGCTGATGCAGTTGGCTCATTGATAATACGTAGTACATTAAGACCAGCAATAGTACCTGCATCTTTTGTAGCTTTACGTTGTGAATCATTGAAGTATGCTGGAACTGTAATTACAGCATCAGTAACTTTTTCACCAAGATAAGCTTCAGCATCCTCTTTTAGTTTTGTAAGGATTTTTGCTGAAATTTCTTGAGGAGTATATACTTTACCTGCAACATCAACAGCAGCCATACCATCTTTATCAACGATTTTATATGTAACTTTGTCTTGTGCTAGTTTTGCATTTTCCTCGTTCATCATAAGACCCATGATTCTCTTAACAGATGAGATCGTTTTTTCAGGGTTTGTGATAGCTTGACGTTTTGCAGGATCACCTACTAGTACATCACCTTTATCTGTAAACGCAACTACTGAAGGAGTTGTATTTTTACCCTCTGCATTTGGGATGATTTTAGCTTCACCACCTTCGTAAACTGCCACACATGAGTTTGTTGTTCCTAAATCTATTCCTATTACTTTGCTCATTTTATCTTCCTTAATTTAATTTTATTAATTTGTAAAAGGGAGAATCCCCTTCTTTGCTTATGTCGCCAAGACGACTAAAGCTTACCTCTTGGAGAGGTAGATATTTATTTATTTTTTAAAACAGTGTAATTGTACACGGTTTTAAAAATATATTTTGCAACTTATGTTGCATTGTAGCAAATTTAGTTTGCTACAACAACCATCGCTTCACGAAGTGGTCTGTTCTTGTACTTATAACCTCTTTGGAAAGTTTGTACGATTTGTCCACTCTCTATTTCATCATGGTCTACACTTTGAACGGCATTGTGAATATTTGGATCGAACGGCTCTTCGTGAGATACCATTGTTACACCATGTTTTTCAAGTGCTGTAGTAAATTGTTTTAAAGTAAGTTCAATTCCCTCTTTTAATTTTTCAATTAGTTCTTCAGGGCTTGCATCAGCATTTGCTGACTGTAAAGCCATCTCAAGGGAATCTACAACAGGAATCATATCTTTTGCAAATTTTTCGTTTGCATATTCAACCGCTGTATATTTTTCACGTTCAAGTCTTTTTTTGATATTGTCAAAATCAGCATGAACACGTGCATATTTATCTTTTAATTCTTTTAATTCTTTTTTTAAAAGTTCAAATTCATCTTCCGGATTTGCCTCAGTTTGAGTCTCTTCTTCGGATGCATTAGAGTTTTCAAGATCTTCATTGTTTTGAAGATTTTCATTTTCCATATTTTTATCAGACATAATATTCTCTCGCTCCTTCTTTAGTAAGATAAGCGTATTATACATATTGAGTGTAACAATGTCAAGTAGTTGTTTATAAAAGCTGATAAATATAGTTGAGTCTAGTAGTATCAAGTATGTTTTGGGTCTATTTTATTGTTATATGAAGAATATTCTTGTATTATAATGCATTGAAAGATAATTGGAGAGTTATATGAAAATAATTATGTGGATTTTAGGTCTGTTGGTCGCTTTAGTAGCTTTTGTCTATGTCGCTGCGTTTACAAGTGTTGGTAATGCTACAGTAAAACCTCTTATTGAAACCGAGATTCAAAAGCAGACGCATCTGCCATCTAAGTTAGCGGTATTTCATCTACGAATGAGTGAATTCGAGATCAAACTTGTGCTCAATAAAAATAATACGATCCATTTAAAAGGAGACTATTCACTTTTTTCACAATCATTTGATATATTATATAATGTAAGACTCGAAGAGTTAAGAACACTTAAACCATTGACTCAAACGCAGCTACAAAGTTCATTCCACACCAATGGTAAGATCAAAGGTGATATGAAGCTCATTAATGTAGATGGTAAAAGTGATGTTGCTAAAAGTGCGACCGACTATCATGTAACATTAACAGATCTTAATCCTACTTCTATTATTGCTAAAATCGATTCAGCAGATCTGGCATCACTTCTTTATATGCTCAACCAAAAAGAGTATGCAAAGGCGAAGATAGATCTGGATGTAAACTTTAAAAACATTACACCTCACAAGCTTGATGGAAATATTATTTTACTTACTAAAAATGGAGCACTGAATTCCGGTGTGCTTAAAAAAGACTTTAATGTAACAATACCGAAGACCGCATTTAATATGAAACTTGATGCTAATCTCAATGGTGATGCTGTTGATTACAGCTATCTCTTAAATTCAAATCTGGCAAAGATCACTTCTGCAGGTCATGTCATACCACAACCCTTAAATCTGAATCTAACGTATAATATAGATGTAAAAGAGCTTGCATTGCTTAAACCGATCAGTGGTGCAGATGTAAGAGGGCCGCTGCGTTTAAGTGGAAAGGTCAAAGGTTCTAAAGAGATGATGGCTGTAAGCGGTAAAACAGATATAGCAGCATCAAATACGACCTTTAGTGCTGTTTTAAAAGATTTTGCTCCTAAAAGTGTTAAGGCGGATATAAAAGGTCTGCATCTTGAAAAACTACTCTATATGGTCAAACAACCGCATTATGCAGATGCTCTTTTTGATATGAATGTAGATATAGCAAACGCAGATATGAAAAAGCTTCAAGGTGTTGTACAAACAAATATTCGTAAAGGTTTGGTTGATTCTCGTTATATGACAAAAGCATATGAGTTTAGCTCAAAAATGCCAAGAACTACTTTTAGTGCAAAAACATATACGACCCTCAATAAAAATATCATAGATACGAAAGTGAACTTTCTCTCAACACTTGCAAATCTTGATGTAAAAAAAGCCCGTTTTGATATGAACGATAAATCTATTAATAGTGATTACAGAGTAGATATAAAAGATCTGGACAAACTCTACTTCGTAACTGAACGTCATCTAAAAGGTGGTGTTATTGCAAATGGTGAGCTTAAAAAAGCAAAAGATCTGGATTTTACGGCACACTCGAACATTGCAGGCGGAAAACTTGATGCAAAACTGCATAATGATGATTTTCATGCTGACTTGAATGCTCTGAAAACTTTGGATATCTTAGATATGCTTATCTATCCGAAGATCTTTAAAGCAACGATAGATGCGGACTTGGATTATAATCTTGCTAAATCAAAAGGAAAACTAAGCGGCTTTTTAAGTCATGGAAGTTTTATGAAAAATCAGGCACTTGATCTTGTAAAAAAATATGCACATACAAACTTGTACGACCAGAAGTTTAAAGGTGATGTAAATGCAGATATTAACAAGGAAAAAATAGTCGCTGCGTTTGACCTGCGTTCAAATACATCTTCAATTAAAAGTAAAAATACAAAACTCAATACTTTGACGAAAAAAATCAATTCTAAAATCGAGATAATTGCAAATAAAAATCCTCTTACAATTACACTAAAAGGCGATATTAAATCTCCAAGAGTAGGTGTTGATGCCAGTAAACTTATTACAAAAGAAGCTACAAAAGCATTACAAAAAGAGGCTAAGAAATATCTTGATAAAGAGACAACAAAACAACTTCAAAAAGAGGCAGGCAAACTCTTTAAAGGTTTGTTCTAAATAAGAAACTACTTAACACTTACATCAGTAAGTGTTAGGCAAAAAACCACATCTTTATCTGCTCGCTGCACTGTTTTAATAGCTTCATTCAGGGTTGTTCCTGTAGTGATAATATCATCCACTAAAATCACTTCTCTTTGTTTAAAGTTTTTAAGTTGAAAGTTTCTGGGATTTTGTTCTCGAAAGAGCTTTGATTTTCCAGAATATGATATATCGCTTGTTGCTCGAAGTCTGTTGTATAAAGGCTTGATATTGTAACTTTTAAGTGCATGATTGAGAATAGCGGTATGGGCGTAGCCGTTTTTTATATTGTCATCAATACCAATAGCTACATATCTCTCTTGCGTATGAAACTCTTTAGCAAATTTTTTAAAACTCAAATCTGCCAAGATATTGTAGATGTAAAAACCTATATCTGTATGTTTTGTGAAGAGCAGCTCTTTTATCTCATGATATTTGTAAAAAGAGATAACTGTGATGTTATTTTGTAGAGTGCGTTTATATATGGAAGGAGTGAGAAAGGTGGTTTGACACTTTTGGCATATATGTGTAAGAGAGTAGTTCTCACACAATATGCATTTCATAGCAAAGGAAGTTAGTCCATTTTCAGTACAGACATAAATGCCTCTTGTGGTAGTTGTACTTTTCCAATGGATTTCATACGTTTTTTACCTGCTTTTTGTTTCTCAAGGAGTTTACGTTTACGTGTAATATCTCCACCATAACATTTGGCAGTAACATTTTTACCCATACTCTTAACAGTCTCTCTTGCAATGACCTGATTTCCAAGTGAAGCTTGAACTGCTACTTCAAAGAGTTGACGAGGTATAAGCTCTTTCATGTTCTTCACAAGTGCACGCCCACGAGAGAGTGCTGAAGTACGAGGAACGATAACACTAAGTGCATCGACAACTTCACCAGCAACTTTTACATCAAGTTTTACAAGATCTCCGACCTTGAACTCTGTAGGTTCATAGTCAAATGAAGCGTATCCTTTTGAAATTGATTTAAGTGTGTCATAAAAATCAACTACAATCTCATTCATAGGAATCTCATACTCAAGCATAACTCTCTCTTCATTCAGATAGGTCATTTTGTTTTGTATGCCGCGTTTTGAGACAAGCAGGTTCATAATATTTCCAAGGTATTCACTTGGAGTGATGACAGTTGCTTTTACATATGGTTCTTCAATGCGATCTATCTTTTGTATCTCTGGAAGTTCAGACGGATTTTGAACAGTTACTTTATCTCCGTTTGTCAGATAAACATGATAGACAACCGAAGGTGCAGTCGCGATCAGATCAAGTCCGAACTCACGCTCAAGTCTCTCTTTGATAACTTCCATATGAAGCATACCTAAAAATCCAACTCTGAAACCAAAACCCAAAGCTATAGAGGTTTCAGGCTCATAAGAGAGTGAAGAGTCATTAAGCTTGAGTTTGTCAAGAGCATCACGAAGATCTTCAAATTTATCAGTATCAATAGGGTAGAGCCCTGCAAAAACAAATGGTTTTGCAGGTTCATAATCTCCAACAGGTTCTGCTGTAGGATTTTTTGCATCAGTGATGGTGTCCCCGACACTTACTACACTAACCTCTTTGAGTCCAAGTACGACTATTCCTATCTCGCCGCTTTTTATTGCGTTTGTTTTAAGTTTTTTAATAGGATGCGGATACATCAGGTCTAAAACCTGATGCTCTTCAGCGTTGCTCATAAGCTTGATAGTCTGATTTTTCTTGATCTCTCCATCAAAAACACGAACAAGTGCAAGTGCTCCCAGATACTGATCAAACCAAGAGTCATAAATGATCGCTTTTGTCGGAGCATCAGGATCTCCGACAGGAGCGGGAACTCTCTCGACAATAGCATCAACAAGTTCTCGGATACCTACACCTGTTTTTGCAGATACTAAAACAGCATCAGTGGCATCGATGCCGATACTTGTTTCAATCTCTTCTGCAACTTTATCCGGATCAGCAGCCGGAAGGTCGATCTTGTTGATAACAGGAATAAGCTCAAGGTCATTGTCAAGTGCAAGATAGACATTTGCAATGGTCTGTGCCTCTACGCCCTGTGCTGCATCTACAATAAGAAGTGCACCGTCACTTGAAGCTAAAGATTTGCTCACTTCGTAAGAAAAATCAACATGGCCCGGAGTGTCTATAAGGTTAAGAATATAGTGCTCACCGTCTTTGACATAGTCAAGTCTTACACTCTGTGCCTTAATAGTAATACCGCGCTCTTGCTCGATATCCATAGTGTCCATCATTTGTGAACTCATTTCGCGTTCACTGACAGAACCACACTCTTGGATGATCCTGTCGGCCAAGGTACTTTTACCATGGTCGATATGGGCTATGATAGAGAAATTTCTTATGTTTTTCAACTCTGCTTTCCTTGAATTAAAAGTGATTGTTTATGTAAAAAGTGAATTAACACTTTCGTTATGGTACACTCTGCGGATTACCTCTGCAAAAAGTGGTGCAACAGTTAAAACTTTAATGTTTTTGTGCTCTTTAGTTGCTAAAGTATTTGTGATGATAAGCTCATCGAGCTCGCCTTTGTCAAGGTTCTCATATGCTTTTCCGCTGAGAACTCCATGCGTAGCACAGGCCATTACAGATGTTGCACCTTTGTTTTTCAGTGCTGTTGCTGCTTTTACCATAGTTCCTGCCGTATCTACCATATCATCGATCATGATAACATCATAGCCCTCAACATCACCGATGATACCCATTACTTCAGACTGGTTCGCTTTTTCACGGCGTTTATCAACGATAACCATATCTAGACCCATACGTTTTGCAAAGTATCTTGCGCGTGCAACACCACCGATATCCGGAGAAGCGATAATAGGGTTTTTAAGGTTTTTACTTTTAATGTATTGTTCAAAAGTGATTGAACCGTAAAGATTATCAACAGGAATGTCGAAGAAACCTTGAATCTGACCGGCATGAAGGTCAATCGTGACAACTCTGTCTATTCCTGCTGTTTCATAAAGATTTGCTACAAGTTTTGCAGTAATTGGCACACGAGGAGCCGCTTTTCTGTCTTGTCTAGCATATCCGTAATATGGTACAACAGCTGTAATACTTGAAGCAGAAGAACGTTTAAGTGCATCTGTCATGATAAGGAGTTCCATAAGGTTGTCGTTTGAAGGAGCACCAGTTGATTGTACGATAAAGACATCACGTCCACGTACACTTTCGGCTATTTGAACTGAAATTTCACCGTCACTAAATTTTTTCACATCAGCTTTTGCTAACGGTACATCTAAAATACTACAAATCTCTTTTGCAAAATCAACACTTGCTGAACCAGCAAAAATTTTATATCCACGCATTGGTATTCCTTCTTGGAAAAATTAATGCGCTATTATACAAAAAGTGGGCTGAGTATATGTTAAAGAGATTGGCACTTTTGACAAACTCCGGAGAAAACTACGTCGATTTTGTCAATTTTAAAGTGGGAGCTCTCAGCAGCTGCGTTTGAGACTGGAGAAAGGTCTATTGAGATGTCTTCTATTTCACCACATTTTTTACAAACTAAGTGAGAATGTGTCTCTTTTGAGAGTTCGTAGACAGATTTTTCATTTGGAATTTTGACCTCTTGAATGAAAGAGTTTTCAAGCATCAAATTAATATTTTTATAAATTGTTGCAAGTGATATAGAGTTGAACTTTTTAAGCATAATATCATATAAATTATCTACATTTATATGCCCATATTGTTCAAGCGTATTTGCTATCTCCAATCTTTGTGGGGTTGCTTTTAAATGATGTTCTCTTAATGCGTTCGTATAATTATTCATAATGGAAGTATACTCCTAAAATCTTTAAATTTTGTTTTTTAAATTAACTTTTGTAATTTTATTAAGGTGGAAAATAAGATAGCACTTTTATCGTTATGTGCGCTTTTCATTTTAAGTTCACTAAACAGTAGCAGTTCATGTATCTTGTAGTATGTTTCGGGTTTGAGTTTGAGAGCCATAGCCGCTTTTTGCTCAACAACAAATCCAGGGGCAGGGTATCCTAAGATCTCTATTGCATTTGGTGCACCGTTAACTCTGATGTAGATATTGAACATATAGAGCTGTGTAATGTATGCGGTAATGGCACTGACTATGCGTATCTCATCCTCTCCATGTTCTAATATGCTTTGCAGATCATCTTTGTACTCTTTTTTATTAAAGAGCTTTTTAATAAAATCATCAAGGTTGATCTCAGCAAGACCATACACAAGTGCGTCAACATCTTTTGTTGTGACCTCTCTGTCAAAAACACGAAATTTTTCTATCTCATTCGCTGCAAGTGCAACATCACCATTGTGAATCTTGAGTAGATGAGATATAGTATATTTGTCTATCTTTACATTTTTTTCTTCTGCTATCTGCATGATGATATTTTGTGCTTCGTACTCTTTAGGGTGGAAAAAACGTACACTCATAGCTTTTGTTTTGGCAAATGCTTTTTTATTGTTATAGGTTTTGTGGTCACTTCCATAATAGGCATAGACAAAAATATTGTCAGGATTTTTATCGCAAAATCCAAGTAGGGTATCAAGCTCTTTTTTAGGAACTTTCTTTTCACTTTTGATGATCAGAATATTTCTGTCCCCAAAGAGAGAACCTTGAGAAAGATGTGCTTTTGCAGAGTTGAAATCATATTCGTCATGATAGTAAGTTACAATATTTGCATCATCAATATTTGTGAGCATCTTTGTATACATGTCTATTAAAAAGCTACTTTCTCCGAAAAAGATAAATGCGTTTGAAACAGTTCTATTTTGAATATGTTTGTCAAACTCATTTTTATACATCTACTTTCCCAACAACACTCGCAAATATACGAGCACGATAGATGTCAACTTTATCAATTCTGATGATAATATCTTCAAAGAGAGAGACATCGGCACCATTAAGGAAATGCAGATGTGCTCCGATTATTTCATCATGCAGTTCTGCTCTGAGTTCGGGGTCTGTTGCTGTAACCCTTGCTTTGAACTCTTTATGAAGATTAAGCTCTGCCCAGCGAGCATATTTTCTGGCTTTGTATTCAGATTCTATGATGCTGGCTTCACGCTCTTTTTCACTTATCTGCATACTGAGAGATTCTATATTTCTAAGAACATAGTTTTGCTCTTGTGTATCTCCTGCGTTTATCGCTTTGAGCAAACGGTGTACGATAAGGTCACTGTAACGCCTAATAGGTGAAGTGAAGTGAGTATACTCATCAAAGCCAAGCCCAAAGTGTCCGACGTTGATAGGGGAGTATCTTGCCTGCATTTGAGAGCGGATGATCAGTGTATCGACCTCTGCCTCGATTCCCATCTCTTTAGCCTGCTTTTGAATCTCTGTAATGGTCTCTTTGATAGAATTTTTAATATCGATGTGCATACCGATCCCTGCCAACTCTTGGTAGAGTGTCTGCAGTTTTGCCTGACTTGGAGATTCATGGACTCTAAAAAGACCTCTTTTATAGCGTTTTGCAGCCTCTTTGTTAGCCAAAAGCATACAATCTTCGATAAGACCATGCGATGGCGTTTCAAGAGAGAGAGTTGTTGCAACAAGATTTGTATTTTCATCCAGTTCCATAGAGATCTCAGGAGAGTGAAATTCAAATCCTTTTTGTAAACGCAGCTCTTTGAGTCTGTCAGTAATTTGTCTGAGTTGTTTGATCCAGGTAAATATCTCTTTCTCTTCTGTTGTTTTAGCTTGAAGTTTTCCCTCAAAAAAGAGATCTATCTCTTCATAGTTAAAACGTCTGTCTGAATGCATAAGTGCTTCGTATACTTCTGAATGTTTCACTTCAAGTGTTTTCTTGTCTAATTTGATCTCAAAAACATAAGCAAGTCTATCTACGTGAGGCTGCAGTGAACAGAGTGTCTCACTTAATTCTCGTGGAAGCATAGGAATGGATCTGTGCGGAAGATAGATGGAAAAACTTCTATATATCGCTTCACTGTCAAGAGCACCAAAAGGTTTTACATATTCACTTACATCTGCAATAGCAACATACAGAGTACTGTTTTTGTCATCCCAATAAATTGCATCATCAAAATCTTTTGCTGTAATAGGGTCAATGGTACAAAAGGTCAAATCTCTAAGATCTTTTCTTTTAGGGTACTTTGCAGCATCGACCTCTTTAAAAGATCGTGCAATCTTGAGTGTCTCTTCATCAAATTCATCATGTTTGTTAAATTGGGCAAGAACGATTTTTTCATCGGCTTTTGGATCTTTGATGTTTCCGATCTTTTCAAGTATGCTGTTTTCTAAATTATCGATTTTGAAGAGATCGCCAATTTCATAGCTTTCTAGCTCTTCAGGTTTCATTGGTGCCCCGATAGGGTACTGCGTTTTGAGCTCAACTAAAGAACGGTGATGGTGTTTTGTCTCAATGATGCAGCCAACACTGTATGTCTGCTCTCGACCTACGATCTCAACGACTTTGGCACTAGGTGTTCCACGTTTTCCAAGCAGTCTTTTTGCGATGACCAGATCACCTTCAGTTGCAACACCAAGATCGCCATCTGCGATAAAGAGATCTTTGACATTTTCTCCAATGACATGCAGATAGGCAGTTCCTTTTTGTACTAGGCCCAAAACACCGGCACGGTATTTGGAGTGAAATTTATAGATGTTACTTTTGTGTGTGATGTATTTTTTTGCCAGCCAGTCATTTACAAAAGGGCGTTCTTCTTCTGCAATGTCCTGCTCACTCAATCCATGAGTGAGTCTTATAAGTAGGGATTTCAATTTATCTATTTGTCTCTATTTTATATGCTCTATTGCAGTGTCAAAGCTTTCCATATCAAGTTCATACTTCTCTATGAGCTCTTTTGCCGCTTTGATACTTGCATCTGTGACTTTCCCGTTGATAGGTACAGCTACACGAACAACATGAAGAATTTTTGCAGGTCTTTGATCTTCTTCTGTAGCTAGATCAGGGTTCTGACAGCTTCCGATAACATCAACAAGACTCTCTTCAAATTTCCATTGTTTGAAAATTGTTGCGCTGACCTCAGGAGTATCAACACCTATTACTTCTCTCTCTGCAGCTTCAACATCCTGTAACTCTTTGAGTGCATCTCTGAACTCTTCTTCTTTTCCATCGGACATAACTTGCTGTGCAATTAAAACTTTACCAATCTCTACAAGAAATGCAGCTGGAGATAAAACACCGAGGTATCTGTTCTCTTTACGTAGACACCATGAAGTCATTAGCGCATGTTGTTTTTTTGAAAGATCAGAGAACATATCGTTCGTAATACCATAAGGTGACAGGTCAAGTGTAAAGCTTTTTTTAACAATACTTGCAAGTGCAAATCCACGAACTGTACCCATACCAAAGAGTCCAACTGCTTGACTTATAGCATTGATCTCTCGAGAGAAACCATAAAGTGGAGAGTTGGCAGCTTTTAAAATATCAGCTGTTAAAAGTGGATCTTTTTCTAAAATCTTTGCCATATCGTTAAAAGTACTGTCAGGATCTTTATATACCTCTTCTATCTGCATCGCAGATTCTGGAAGCGGTGGAAGTTGTTTTATTTTTTTGAGTATTTCTTCAGTCATTTATCCCTCTTTAGTTGCTATTAATGATTATAAAATCACGATTATTTTGTAATTATAGTCTCTATAGATAAATGCATACTGAATATTTACAAAAAACTGTTATTATTTTTCAATAGACTTCTTTCACTACAACTACAAAGCCTTTAAAGGGGGAACTAATAGTGAAATTGTGTTGAAGGATATTATAAAATTACTAATTTATAAGGATAGATAAATGCAAGATACAGCGATGCTGATACAGTTAGGATACACACCAAATGAAGCTTTGGTTGAACAACTTGAGAGAATTAAAAAAAACACTCTTGGATATGATAAAATAGATAAACATATTATGGATTTGAACGATCATTTAAAAGTAGATAATGCTTATGTCGCACTTTCAAATTCAAAAGATTATTTTAAAATCAAAATAGAATCCCCAACTCCACAGTTAGCACAAGAAGCACATGAAAAAATCAAACATTTTAGTGAAAAATTTAAAGTAGAAGTAGAAAAACTACCTAATAAAGAGACATATTATATTATAGGTTATCATCATTAAGGTGTTTTTATAATGGTAGAGCCAATGAGCATGGAAGGATATGACATTTTAGTAGAAGAGTTCAAATATCTTCTTGAGGTTGAAAAACCAAAAGTCGCTCATGAAAAACTTGTCGCGGCAGCTCTTGGTGACAGAAGTGAAAATGCAGACTACCAAGCTGCAAAAGAGAAGCTGCGTTTCATTGATAAAAGACTTTTTTATCTTAATAAAATGATACAAAACTCCAAAATAATAGATCCCTCTTTACACTCTCACGAGAGGGTCTCGTTTGGAAGTACTGTAACACTTTTAAATCTTGATAATGATGAAGAGGAAGTGTATACTATATGTGGTGTTCTAGAGAGCGAACCAGAGAATGCTCTTATCTCTATTCACTCGCCTATTGCAAAAGCTCTTTTAGGCAAAGAGTGCGGTGATGAGGTCAAAATAAAACTTCCAAACGCAGTCAAAGAGTATGAAATAGAAAAGATAGAGTACAAAAATATCTTCTCATTAAAACAAAATATCCGTACAAAAGAGGATTTTTCCTTTCATTAAAACAACTTTCAACGGTCTTTAACTTACTTTAGACCTTTTTCCATGATTTACATAATATTAAACTTTTTCTTAAGAATATCTGCTCTACAATAGAATATCTTAAGTATAAAGGTTTAACATGAATTTATTAGTCAAATGGATACCTGTCTCAATTATGACGGCATCTGCATTATTCTTAACTGGATGTGGTAGTTCTTCATCAAGCAAGCCAACAAAAGATGGTTTGTATATAAAAGCAGCAGTTTATGATACAAATAAAACAGCAGATATAACAGATGATACACTCTCAATTTACTTCAATAGAACAGTTGATATAAATACATCTGATGAGAATCTGAGTCAAAGTTTTGATATTAATGGAACAGGTGCTTTTGGAAATTCTGTGAATCTTGATTATAATGATAGTATGTTTCATAGATTGAAAATAACACTTGATGCTAATTCAACAAAATTTATAGCAGGTGAAACCAATATTGCTCTTTCAAATCTTAATAAGTTACAAAATATTTTTTCATTAAATCATTCTAATGTAATCGTGACATCACCACGTAGACTCCATAAAACAGGGCAAAGTGTAAGTTATTTAGCCCATGATGATGGTGAGTATCAAACGGGAGAATCAAGGAGTTTCACATCAAATGGTGATGGTACGATTACTGATGATGTTACAGGACTTGTCTGGCAAGAGTCTGATGATGATACTTTAAGAGATTGGGACAGTGCAAAAAGATATTGTGAGGCTTTAACAACTGCAAATTTAGAGTGGCAGCTTCCATCAATGGATCAGCTTATAGAACTGTCGGACAAGGGAACACATAAACCAGCGATAGATAGTTCGTTTAGTGATACTAAAAATTCTGAGTATTGGAGTGGAGATGAGTACTTAGCTACATCAAGAGATGATATTTGGACCGTTAATTTTACAAATTCTCGAACAAATAATCCTGAAAAAACTGTAACACATTATGTTCGCTGTGTTAATACTCCTATCGTTCAGGGTGAAGCTAGATATACAAGAAATAATGCAAAACAGATAGTACTTGATGCTTCCACAAATTTGATCTGGCAAGATACAGCAGATACTGTTAGTGATACAGCTAAAAAAACTTGGAGTGAAGCAGTTGATAAATGTGAACAATTAGACCTAGGTGGATATAGTGATTGGAGATTGCCAAATCTTAATGAACTCAATAGTATAACCGATAAAACAACGCATGGACCTGCAATGGATAGAGAATTTAAAAATAAAAAATCTACTAAATTTTGGTCTTCAACAACAGAAGATGCAAATAGTAGTAGTGCATGGTACAGCTATTTTTGGTGTGGATGTAATGATGTTCAAGATAAAACAGAAAAAGATAACGTTCGTTGTGTTCGTTCAGCTGAGCAATAATACTGAATCTTTCCTATAATAGATAGGAAAGATTTCATAAAATAAAGACTCATTAAAACAACTTTTACAAACCTTTTGATATAATCCCTCTTTAAAAACCAATTTTTAGGAAACATCCGTGAGCCAACAATTAGAAAACATTGATGAACAGTTAGCAAATCATAAACTTTCACAAG
>Ga0256828_1000011_pt1 | contig 139589 bp, 125 predicted proteins | sample CV88metaG_FD_185993 | JGI IMG/M metagenome (GOLD analysis project Ga0256828, IMG submission 185993) | Hydrothermal vent microbial communities from East Pacific Rise, Pacific Ocean - CV88 | ecosystem: Environmental > Aquatic > Marine > Hydrothermal vents | place: Pacific Ocean: East Pacific...
CCTTTTTGTCCTGAAGCACCTCTGTTTGGCACACCGCGTGAACGCATAAATGTTATGAGTATCAATGGCGAAAATCGTATCATTACTGATGAGACCAATGTAGATGTAACAGCGCGTTTACGCGAAGAGATAGAACAATTCTGTAAGAACAACCCGCAGACAGATGCTATTGTGCTCAAGTCCAAATCTCCCTCTTGCGGATATGGAACAACTCCCGTTTTAGATACAGATAAAAATGAGATCGCTAAAGGGAATGGGATAGCTGCAGATATTTTTGATAGCTTTTATAAAGATGTGCAGATTCAGGATGAAAATGCACTGCTATAGTTTTGTAAGCTCTTTATCACGAGAGAGATAAAAGCGGTCAAAATCATTGGCGATAAAACATTTACCGCTATAGTTACTTTTTATTTCTTTACAAATATCCTCTGGCTTATAGTCTGAGCTTTGAGAATATCGTGCACTTATATGCGTCGCAATGAGATTTTTAATATGAAATTTTTCTGCCGCGATACCAAGATTATGCGCTGTTGTATGTAAAAATTTTGTCGGCAGTGCATCATATATTTCTTGTGTATAAGTACTTTCATGTACTAACAGATCTAAATTTTCAAGAGCATTACCCATCACATCCACTTCACTGTTGTCACCGGCTATGATTATTTTTCGTCCCTTGATTGGAGGGAGCATATACTCCTGTGAGAGAAACTCTTTTTCTTCAAAAACTATGTTGTTCCCGCGTTTGAGCTCACCATAGAGGGCCGATGGTTCCAAACCGTTCTGACGCAGTTTTACTTCATCGAGTTTATTCTCTATGTCATTTTCGAGTATGGCGTAAGCATAGCTCTCTACCGAGTGAACAAGTGTTAATACACTAAGAGAGAACTTTTCAAAACTTAGAACTGTGTCTGCATCGATCTCAACTATGTTTAGTGCGTAACCAAGATGTTCAGGCGTAGTGTTTATGACACAGTTTATGAACTTTGCAATGCCTTTTGGTCCATATAGCGTAAGTGGTGCGAGTGATTTGTCAAGTGTTTTGGATGAGAGCAGACCCGGTAGACCATAGTAATGGTCACCATGCAGATGAGTGATGAAGATAGCAGTAAGTTTACCGACAGATAGGGATGTTCTTAAGATCTGATGCTGGGTAGCCTCCCCACAGTCGAAAAGGTACCATTTGTTATCTTGGTCGAACTCTAGCGCAAGTGCCGAGACATTTCTCTCTTTTGTCGGTTTGCCCGCACTTGTCCCTAAAAATGTGAGTTTCAAATCCTACTCCTTCAGCAAATCACTCTTGAGTCTGTGAAAAGCCTGTTCTACAATAGTAGGAGATACTTTACACGTTAAATCCTTATAATAACTGTAAATCATTTTATGAGCTTGCATGACATCCATTCTAATGTAACCCGAAGGAAAGTTTGAGAGTGCTTTTTTATCTGCGTTTTGGTTTGAGTTGCAGACTATGCCGCTTTTTTGTGATACTTGCAGTGTATTTTGACAATCTTCTGTAAAGTCATAAAGCTTTGTGAGCGTGTCAGAGATAAGTTTATCAGGAGGGAACACTACTAAACGCAGACATGAGAGAGGTTTTGTATCTGTAGTGTTCTTTATAACAGTAGCATCATCGCTACAGCCCGTTAGTAAAAATAACAGGGCTGCTAAGAAGAGAGAGAATGCTTTCATTTTTTATTTCAGAGGTGCATTCTTAGGATTGTTCGCAATTGCAAGAGCGATAAGCCCGCCTTTGAGAACCTGTGCATTTTTAAATCCCAGTTCTTTTAATCCAACTGCTGCCATAGTAGCACGAGTTCCAGAGTGACATACTATGATAAGTGGTTTGTCTGTTGGCAGTTTATCAAGATTTTTCTTTGTAAAGAGTTGTGCTATTGGGATATGAACAGCATTATTTGCACTAAGTGCAATGATAGAAGCTTCCGCATCAGTACGTACATCCAAAAGAGTAAAATCTTTTTGATCTCTATACATTTTCATAACATCTTTGGCTTTAATGAACATCTTGGCAGAGGCACATGCTTTTTGTGTCAAGTGTGAGTAGAATTTATTGAGCTGTTGGGCTTTTGTAGCATCATATGCATACGATGCCGTGGAGAGTGTTAACGCAGTCAGTAGAAGAAGTAAAGTTTTTTTCATATTTTTTCCTTATAACTTTAATTTGTTGTAATTATAGATTTATATACTTATTTGGAGTTAAAAGAATAAAACTACTTGACATTTTGAACATATGTTCGTTATGATTCGCAAAAAATTTGAGGATCGATCAACCATATGTCACAATCAAAACAGAAAAATCAAGTCGCCACGATTTCATTGGCCCACTTGGCACACGATACCTACTCCTCGTTTTTAGCCCCTATACTGCCTCTGCTGATCGATAAATTAGGGATGAGCCTTGCTATGAGCGCTTTTTTGGATATTGCCAGAAAACTCCCATCACTGCTTAATCCGTTTTTCGGATTGCTTGCTGAACGAACAGACGCAAGATACTTTGTCATTTTAGCACCGGCGCTCACTGCGTTTAGTATGTCTCTTTTAGGAGTTGCAAACTCATACGCAATACTGATTGTTCTACTTATCATATCAGGGATCAGTTCAACACTCTTTCACATTCCTTCGCCAGGGATTATCAAAGCTTCTTCTGGTGATAAACTTGGACGGGGCATGAGTTACTATATGGTCGGTGGTGAGCTTGCCCGTACTGTTGGTCCACTGCTTATAACGGGTGCTATTTCATTATGGGGTCTTGAGGGTACATGGCGCTTGATGCCTTTTGGATTTGTCGCATCGTTCATTTTATATCTGCGTTTGAGAGACTTTACCTTTACACAAAAAAAGTTTACAAAAAAGCCTGAAAAAGGGGATGCTATGGCGGAGCTAAAACGCTTCTTGCCTCTTTTTGGTGTTATGAGCGGTTTTATGTTCTTTCAATCGGCAATGAAGATGGCCGTGACGCTCTATCTTGCTGTCTATCTTACACAGGAGGGGTTTTCACTCTGGCAGGCAAGTATTGCGCTTTCAGTTTTACAGTTCTTTGGAGTGATCGGAACATTTCTCTCAGGTAATATCTCTGACAGGATAGGCAGACAAAGAACGCTTGTATTGATGTCAAGTGGAGCAGCCATCACTATGGCGCTCTTTTTGATAAGTGAGAGTATCTATGCGGTTTTTCCGCTTTTGGCACTGCTTGGTATCTTTATGTTCGCCAATGGCCCTATTATGCTCTCAGTCATTCATGAGGTAGAGACGAAAATGCCTACTTTCATCAACAGTCTCTATATGACCATAAATTTTAGTATCAGTAGTATTGTTGTGTTTGCAATGGGAGTTTTTGGAGATAAAATAGGTCTGAGCGCAACTTATGAGATAGCGGCAGTGATGGCATTTTTTGCCGTTCCTTTTGCATATTCACTGAATTATGCAGTTCGTAAATCTTGACTTTATGAACATATGTTCGATATAATTTTAAAAAAAAATTTGGAGAAAATATAGATGAAAATAGTTTTAGCAGTAGATGAAGATAAACAAACAATAGTGAAAAGAACAGGGCAAAGTGCATACTTTGCTATTTATGAAGATGATAAATTAGTTGAGCTTGTACCAAACAAGCACCATGATGGTGGACATCATGCTCACCGTCACAATGAAGAGCATGACCATGAAGGTATGGGCCATGAAGAGCATACAAATTCACACCGAAAAGATGTAGAGGCTTTAAAAGATTGCGATATAATTTTAGTACAGGCCGTGGGTGAAAATATGAAAGAGGCGTTAGAGTCTATTGGCTTGAAAGTGAAAAAAATAAGACAAAAACACGGTGTTACTGCTGATGAGGTCGTAAAAAACTTTTTAAGCGGAAATATCTAAAGGCTTTAAAATGATGAACAAAATAATTTTGAGCACACTCCTGCTCTTTGTATTTAGCGGATGTGATAAAAAACAGCACTCCAATCTTGACGGCAAAAAACTTTTGGAGCAAAAGTGTTCCAAGTGTCATAATCTTGACCTGCCACCAAAAACATTCAAAGATGAAAAAGCACCGCCAATGATGGCCGTAGCATTTCATATTAAAGATTTCATCAAAGCATCAAGTGAGAGTGACAAGATTCCTAAAGGCATAGAGTTCGTTAAAGATTATGTTGTCAATCCAAGTGCTTCAAAATCATTTTGTGATAAAAAAAGTTTACAAAGCTATGGTGTGATGCCTTCACAAAAAGGAAAGGTAACACAAGATGAGCTTCAAGCGATAGCCGAGTATATGTTCTCTCACTATACCATCAAAAATCTCACAGCAGCACAAGATCTGCAAAACAGACTGATGAAGATGCCAAAAGGAAAACGACTTGCGCTTAAGTATAACTGTCTGGGATGCCATAAAATAGATAAAGAGCTAGTAGGTCCATCCTTTAAAAAGATCGCGAAGCGTTATTCCAAAGATGTTACGAGCATTCAAAAAAGCATCAAAGATGGAAGCAAAGGAAAATGGGAAGGGTATCGCGGTGCTATTATGCCTGCTTTTGGAGCGAAGATAAATGATGCAGATGCAAAAACTTTAGCTGAGTGGATAGAGAAGCAGTAGATGATGCGTGGAAGAAAAAAGATAAACAGAAATATAGAAGCTGATTTCAGTGGAGTTTGTTTTAAACCATGTGGTATTAAACGCAATGAACTAGAAAAGGTCATTTTGTTAGAGGATGAGATGGAAGCACTGCGTTTAGCTGACTATGAAGGGCTCTATCAACAAGAGTGTGCTGATAAAATGGGTATCTCTAGAACAACCTTTTCAAGATTGATAGAGTCTGCTAGAAAGAAGATAGCAGATGCTCTTATCAATACTAAAGCATTGAGAATAAATATAGTAAATAATTAGTACATCTTATTTTAGATAGAATATGGACTTATATCACAATAAGGAACTGTTTATGACAAGATCAATACTTTTAGATACACATCCAATGTATGCGATTGAATTTTTGAAAAGTGAGATGAAATACTCAGATATTTCTCAAATAATAGAGCATTTTAAAACAAAGATAGTAGAGAATCCTGAAGCTGTTTTTATTACCGTGTTCGATCATTATGCGCATACAAAAAGTTTAAACGGAGAGATTCGTGAAGATATTTTAGATGCCAAAAATCTGCTTTTTTGTTTTGGACACGGCATCAAGAATGTTGAGATTTTAGCATTTAGACCAAAGTCCATCGCTATTTGTGAACTTAAAGATAGTTTTGTATTAGAGTTTTTAGAAACACCAAGACCAGAAGTAAATGCATGGATGCAGTCTTGGATAAAAGAGTTAAAAGCTTAGATACATAAGAGTTTTCATATCTTACAACCTTTGCCTGCGATATCCTGCAGGCTGGATTCTCGAAACATCTTTTGTAAAAGAAGTTTTGGTTCCATCCACTGATCATGCAGTGCGCATTTGCACATACCGTTACAAAAGCCTATACCCAGCAGGCACTCCTCATCTTTTATCGAATCATTAAAAAGATTTAAAATATCATCTACTTTAATCTCTGCCGCATCCTGCTTTAATCGAAAACCACCTTCTCTCCCTCTAATGGACTCAACAAGGTTCGCTTTGACAAGTTCTGTCATAATCTTTGTTAAAAATTTATAGGGTATCAGTAACTCTTCTGAGAGTTGTGTAGCACTGATAAGGGATTCTTTGCCTTGTGTAGTGATATATGACAAAATTCGAATTGCATATTGAGATGTATTATTAAGTTTCATTATAAAATTCCTGTAGATGTATTCTACTGAAATAAAACTAATATAAATTTAATACTACTTTTAAGTAGTAATTAAAACTTTCCTGCTACTATTTCAATTACTACTTCTAGGTAGAATTTAAAATAGGATAAGAAATGACTGAACGTATTACTAAAGATATGGCCAGAAATATCTATTTTGGTGGAGGTCTTTTTGCTATTTTGGTATTTACTGGATTGACATTTGACAGTGTGCATAGAATACCAACACTAAGTCACGAAGATAAAATTACCAAATCTGTTGTCGCAGGTAAAAAAATATGGGAAGACAACGACTGCGTGGGATGTCATACACTTTTAGGTGAAGGTGCTTACTACGCTCCTGAACTTGGAAATGCATTTCAACGTTTAGGTGGGGGAGATCCCGAAGCTTTTAGAACATATATGCAAGGATGGATGGCAGCACAGCCATTAGACATCCCAAACAGACGAAAAATGCCGCAGTTTAATTTAACGACCAAACAGGTTAATAATCTTGCAGATTTTTTAATATGGATGTCCAAGGTCAATGACCAAGAGTGGCCGCCAAATATTCAAGGGTAGGGGGTATATATGAAATATTCATCTCAAATGGTCGCAAAACCATATTTTATTTTTGCATTGATTCTTCTCGCTGGAGAGATTCTTTTTGGACTTACTATGAGTATTCAGTACGTCTATGGGGATTTTTTATTTCCTGCATTGCCGTTTAATGTACTTCGTATGGTTCATGTCAATCTTTTGATCGTACTTTTGCTTTTTGGTTTTATGGGATCCACATACTATCTCATTCCTGAAGAAGCAGAGAGAGAACTTTGGAGTCCGATGCTTGCAAAGATCACATTTTGGGTTTTTGTTGTTGCGGGTGTTCTTACTATATTAGGGTATCTTTTCGTACCATATGCAGAACTTGCAAAACTGACATTTAATGATCTTTGGCCAACGATGGGGCGTGAGTTCTTGGAACAACCGACCATTACTAAGATAGGTATTGTCTTCGTTGTACTTTCATATCTTTTAAATGTAACTATGACGGTCATCAAGGGACGTAAAACTACGATCTCTATTATCTTACTGACAGGTCTTTTTGGTTTGGCATTTTTCTTCTTGTTTGCGTTTTATTTCTCAGACAATATGATCATGGACAAATTCTTCTGGTGGTTCGTTGTTCACTTATGGGTTGAAGCTACATGGGAGCTTATCTTAGGTGCACTTCTTGCGTTTGTGCTTGTAAAACTTACAGGTGTTGACCGTGAACATATCGATAAATGGTTATATCTTATCATCGCTATGACACTTATCGCAGGACTTGCAGGAACTGGACATCACTTTTTCTATATGGGTGCACCGGGTTACTGGTTATGGATCGGTTCAATCGCTTCAGCAGCAGAGCCTATACCGTTTTTCTTGATGATACTCTTTGCTTACAATATGGTGAAGAACCGTCGTATTCAAGATGATAACAAGATCGCTATTACATGGGCAAAAGGTACAGCTGTTGTTGGCTTTTTAGGTGCTGGTGTTTGGGGCTTTATGCATACTCTTGCTCCTGTTGATTACTATACACACGGTACACAGCTCACTGCGGCACATGGTCACCTCTCTTTCTTTGGTGCATATGTAATGATCGTCTTTACGATGATATCTTATGCAATGCCGATTTTAAGAGGTCGTCCTCATGGAAACTGCGCAAAAGCACAAAAAGTGGAGTTAATTGCTTTTTGGTTGATGGTGATTGGAATGATAGGTCTTACTGTTGCTCTTACAGTAGCAGGTGTTATGCAGATAGAGATGCAAAGAATTCCTGACTCTGCACATGCTATGTCCTTTATGAATGTTCAAGACAAAATGAGTGCTGTATATATCGTTCGTTCACTCTTTGGTCTAATGACATTTACAGGATTACTTGTCTATTTTTACAGTTTCTTTGTAAAAGAAGAGAAGGCAGCGGCGTAGTATGGATGAAAAAGTCGGTATATTTTGGGACAAATATGTCACAAAAAAAGCTTCTCGCCTTTATGATTCAAAGCAAATTCTTTTTGAAGACAAAGCCAAGTCTTTGAAAATCTTTTATCACCTCTTAGGGGGTGATAAAGCAAAAGAGCTGCACATTACCGACAAACGTTCTATCCAAACTTCACGAACACTGCTTGAGCGTTTCTCCGGAGCGGGGAGACGTTTCTTTCTTGCATGGCAGGATGAAAAAGCACTCTATTTTCCTGCCTCTTTAGCTTACTTCGATGATAAAAAGCTCAACGATATGCACTACTACTGGTTGTGTGCAATGCTCAGTGGTGTTAATGTAAATGCAAATAATATCGTCAATGAAAACAGAGCAGTTGCTCAAAAACTTATTCAAAAATATCCTGGTTTTGCAGATTTTTACACAAAAGCCCAAGCGCTGTTATTGAAACACTATCCTGAATTATCATATATTGACCCTTTGTCCAAAGTGCCTGTAGATGATAAAAGTTACCCCAATCCTTTGTGGATATATCCCTCTGTAGCCAACAATAAAAAGTTGCTTGATTTCGATGATGAAGAGGAGATGGGGCGACAAGACGGTAAAGAGGATAAGACCCAAGAGCTGAAGATGAAGAAAAAGGCCGAGCAGATAGATGATGATAAAGAGACAGACGGACTTCTGCTCTTTTTACCGGAATCCCTTATGAGTCTGATGGAGCAGGTCAATGTCGACAGACAGGAGAATGACAGTTACAATGAAGATGCGCTCTATGATGCGGAGGACCTTGATGAGATAACACTTGGTAAAAAAGATGCCAATCTCGCTTCACGTATCAAGATGGATCTGGATATTTCAGCTGAGAGTGCGGAGGATTACCCTTTGGGGAAGGGATATCTGCGGGATGAGTGGGATTATAAAAAAGAGCAGTATCTTAAAAATTATGTCCGCATACGCCCACAAATCGCTATCAATGTAGAAGAGGTCGCTCTGCCGAAACGCTTAACGAAGATGATGAAGAAGATTCAATCAGAGCTGGATCTGATGGAGCTTGACCGTATAAAGATAGACAATCTTCCCTTTGGTGATGAGATCAATTTTGATGCGTGGATAGAGTACAAGGGTGCGCAGAACCGCTCAAACCATCCACAGCGTTTTTTCCAAAGTTTTCGTAAAAAAACAAGAGATATGGCAACACTTATCTTGGCCGATATTTCTCTCTCTACCGAGGCAGGTGTTACACAGGATATTCGTGTGATAGATATGATCAAAGACTCTCTGATGGTTTTTTCTGAGTCGTTGCAACGGCTGGAAGACCGCTTTGGTATCTATGCTTTTTCATCTATAAAGAACAAGAAGATGAACTTTCATATCATTAAAAATTTTAAAGAGCCTTACAATGACAAGGTTCGAGGCAGAATCGACGTTATTAAACCGGGCTACTATACTCGTTTGGGTGCAGCTATCCGAGAGAGTGCAAGAGTGCTGGACAAACAGCAAAACGCCAATAAACTACTGCTTATTTTAAGTGATGGTAAGCCCAATGATGTGGACAGGTATGATGGTCGCTATGGTATTGAAGATACAAAAAAGGCCATCGAAGAGGTGAAACAAAAGGGAATTGTTCCTTACTGTATCACAATAGATGTGGAGGCAAGAGAGTATCTTCCTTACCTCTTTGGGAGAAACTCCTATGCCGTCATTCGTGATGCAAAACGACTGCCGCAGGTTTTAACAGAAATCTATATGAACTTAACAAAGTAAAAGGAAAAAATATGTCAAAAAACTACTACTTACCCCAGTCAAATGAGATAGAGCTCTTTGAAGCAGCTGCAGGGATGAATCTACCGGTACTTATCAAAGGACCGACGGGATGCGGTAAGACGAGATTTATTGAGGCGATGGGAGAGCGGCTTGGACGTGATGTGTATACGGTCGTTTGCCATGATGATCTGAGTGCTGCTGATCTGGTCGGTCGTCACCTTATCGATGAAAATGGTACATATTGGCAAGATGGACCACTTACAAAGGCAGTAAGAAACGGTGGTATCTGTTACCTTGATGAGATCATAGAAGCACGTAAAGATACAACGGTCGTATTGCACTCTTTGGCAGATTATCGACGTGTCCTGCCGATTGACAGAACGGGAGAGCTGATAGAGGCACATCCTGATTTTATGCTGGTCGTTTCATACAATCCCGGCTATCAAAATGTACTCAAAGGGATGAAACCAAGTACAAAACAGCGTTTTCTTTCATTGAGCTTTACCTATCCTAAAGCAGAGATAGAGCAGGAGGTCATCATAAAAGAGAGCGGGGTGGATGAAGCCATAGCGCAGAAGCTTGTTGCGATTGCAGGAGAGATCCGCCAACTCAGTGACAGCGATATTCAAGAGGCGGTCTCCACACGTTTGCTTATCTATGCAGCGAAGCTGATGGTACGAGGGTTCGATCCTTATCAGGCTTGTATGCACTCTATCGTTGAGTCTTTAAGTGATGAAGAGGATGTTTTAGAGGTTTTAGAAAAGCTCATAACGCTCCATTTTACAAAGGGTGAAGAGTGAGTAGCGATATAAGAACAAAAGAGCCTTATCCACCAGGTGACTTTGCCATATGGATAGTGATCTACATCGAGTTGGTCACTTTTGGACTGATGTTTATCGGGTATGCTTTTTCGCGACGCTCCGATGTTGCAGTTTTTAATGCTTCTCAGCTTTTGCTCAATCAAACATCGGGATTTATCGATACGCTTATTCTTATCACGAGTAGTTATTTTATCGTGAAGGCTCTAAACGCAGTCAAAGATGCAAAAGGGGATGCCGTGCAAAGAGCGAACCTTTTAGCATCGAAGTGGCTCTTGGCTGCCATTGCATTTGGAGTGATGTTCCTTGTTAACAAACTGCTTGAGTTCTCGGATATATTCGGGCAGGGGATAGATCTGAGTACAAATACCTTCTTTATGTTCTATCTGCTTTTGACAATGTTTCACTTTATGCATGTTACTTTGGGAACGATTATTTTGTTCAATATCCGAAGAAGAACAAGAAGTACGAACGGTTACAGTGCTGAGGATACACGAGGGATAGAGACCGGTGCGGTTTATTGGCATCTAGTGGATCTGCTGTGGATAGTTTTGTTTCCGCTGATATATATCATACGATAGGGAGTGATGATGATAAAAAAATATGAAATCGTCTGGATAGTTTTACTCGTTTTTACAATATTTGCCTATCTCCTTGGCAAACTGCATCTTATCAGCTCCGTACTTGTGGGTGTGTTACTTATCACTACTTTCATCAAAGGGCAGTTGGTTATTGATTATTTTATGGGTATGAAAAATGTCAGTCTCAAATACAGACTTATTCCGACATTTTGGCTAACGCTTGTCCTCTCTTTGGTCGCGACAGCATATTATTTATAAATATATACTATAATAATTATAATCTATTTATATAAGGTGTTGTTTTATGAATATAAATCTTACTCAAATAGCGACCATTAAATCCCCTTTTTGTGATTTGAAAAATATGCCTGTACAGCCTTGCGGTGCGCAGGAATCTTATGCAACGATCGAGTTTAAAGAGGAGTATGCTGCAGGTCTGGCAGACCTGGATGGTTTTAGTCACGTCTATCTGATCTACTATTTTCATAAGATAGAAGAACCAAAACTACAGGTCATTCCTTTTAATGATAAGACAGATACACACCGTGGAGTTTTTTCAACACGAACCCCTATGCATCCTAACTCCATAGGATTAAGTCTTGTAGAACTTGTAAGTGTAGAGAATAATATCGTTACCATTAAAGGTGTTGATATCGTCGATGGCACACCTCTTTTAGACATTAAACCCTATATAGAACATTTTGACAGAGTAAGTGGAGAAGTAAAAAGTGGCTGGATGCATTCAAGCAGTGATGAAGTAAGCTTGATGCGTTCTGATGAGAGGTTTGTCACAACACTTTGATATTTGCTCATAATTTGTATATAATTAAAAGATAATGAAGCATATACAAATAATTTTCTTCTTTTTATCTATCATGTTAGTGAGTATATTAAACGCAGCAGTGATAGATATCAATCAAAACAGTAATGATCTCTTGCCTAAAAGCACTCTTTTTGTCGATAAAAAAGATCTGCATTTTAATGCTATTAAAAAAAAAGATTTTTTAACCCATTGTCCAAGTAAAAATATAAATTTAGGACTTTTAAGAGATACAACGCTTTGGATAAAGCTCAAGTTTTACAATAGCGCTGATAAAAACATCTCAAAGGTCTTGCAAGTACGTAACCCGCTTTTGGAGAGTGTGACACTCTATACCGACGCCTCTCAAAATACAAAAACTCTTCTGGATAAGAAAAAATCAAAAGAGCTGCATACAAGTTTTTTACTTAACCTTGAACCAAAAAAGGTAAAAACATACTACTTAAAAGTAAAGAACACTACTACAACACTGCGTTTGGGAATAGCACTTAAAGACAATATGTTATATCTCCAAGAACAGTATCATGAAAAGCTTGTGATTTTTGTCTTTTTTACAATCATTGCAATGTTAATGTTTTACAATCTGCTTCTCTACTTATATTCACGAGAAAAATCTTATATATTTTACACCTTATATCTCTTTGCTCTTTTGTTTCAACAGTCTACATATCTGGGTATTACGCAGCTATATTTTCCTGCATGGTTTGTATATTATGATAATCTTGGTGTTGTTTTTAAAGTCAACCTGCTCTATATTACAGCTATTCTATTTGCGAGAAGTTTTCTGCAGACACAAAACTACAAGCTGGTCGACAAGATATACAAACTCTTTTTGATACTTGGCATAGTAGAGATGCCTCTCTTTGGCACTTCTTGGTTCTACTATCCTGAAGTTGCGATTGCAACGGCGCTCGGGTTTATCTTTTTTAATATGTTCGCAAGTATATATATCTATAAACAAGGTTTTACGCAAGCACGTTTTTTCGTACTGGGATGGTTCTTTCAGCTCATAGGATTTACCTTGATGATACTCGATGGACTGGGATTCATAGCTATTATGGACAGACTGCCAAACATTGTTATGTTTTTTACTTCTATTGAAGCAATACTGCTCTCATTGGCCTTTGTTGACAGATATATTATTTTAAAAAGAGCAAAAGAGTTAAGTGATGCAAAGCTTTTTACAGAGTTACATAATAGACAAAAGATCGTAGAAGCTGAGATAAAAAAAGCTACGAAGCAGTTGGAAATTTCACTTACAAATGAGAAAAACCTTTTAAAAGAGCTACATCATAGAACCAAGAATAATCTGCAGCTTATTCTCTCTTTGATCCGTATGCAGTCCGATAAACTCGATGAGAAGACACAAATACCTTGTAAAGATCTTGAAAATAGAATAAATGTAATAGCGCAAACGCAGCAGATGCTCTATGTAAATGATGATTTGCAAAAGATTGATATGTATGAGTATATCAGTAGTCTGTGCTATCATCTTGAGAGTTTGAGTCTTCGAACTGTCTCATGTTATGTAGATATAGAAGATCTTGATATGCCTATTAAAGAGGCGGGATATTTGGGGCTTGTTGTAAACGAACTCTTAACGAACTCCATAAAATATGTAGATAAAGATGAGGTAGAAGTGAGGCTGCGTTTAACAAAAGAGGAAGATGAGTATATTCTTGTTTTTGAAGATAACGGCAGAGGTATAGATGTGCAAAATCTTACCGATGATACATTGGGATTGCAACTTATTAAGACCTTAGTGCAAACGCAGCTAGAAGGAGAATTGTCTATGCAAAATGAAAATGGTATGCAGTGTACTATAAGGTTTAGATTGTGAAAAATGTATTAATAGTAGAAGATGAAAGTCTCGTTGCTTTGGAAATATCAGGTTACATACAAGAGCTCGGATACAATGTAATAGGAATCGCTTCGAATTTTACAAAGGCTTTGGATTATGTAGGGAAGAGTGCTGTTGATCTGATCTTGATGGATGTCTACATCAAAGGTTCAAAAGATGGCATACAAACGGCACAGGAGATACACAAAGAGTCTGATATTCCTGTTATTTATATCAGTGCCTTTAGTGATGATGAAACACTTGATAGAGCTGTACAAACAAATCCTGTAGCCTATCTTGTTAAACCTTTTAACAGAAAAGAGCTACAAGTAGCGATGAAGATAGCGCTCAACCGTAAAAAACGTAAGCAAGAGAGTACAAAAATACTCTATCAGGGAGATGTGATCTTTGATGAAGATTTTTCCTTTGATACACAAAACGAGGAACTCATATATAGTGAAGAGATCATCCATCTGACAAAGCAAGAGCAAAAACTTTTAAAATTATTGGTTGAGTTCAAGAACAGTGTGGTTTCTATTTATGAGATGGAAAACGAACTTTGGCCAGACAAAGCAAGCAATGAAAATACAAGAAGAGCTCTTATAAGCAGACTGCGAGCAAAGCTTAATTATAAATTCATAGAGACGATTCATGCAGTAGGATATAAACTGCACATCTAAATTGTAATGCTTTTGTAATGTTTAATTGTTATAATAAGATAAAATATATTTTATTATAAAAAGGTCTATCTGTGTATCGTAAAAAACATATATTAATCATACTATTTATTTTATTGATAGTTATAATCTTTAGTTGATAAAATGCAAAAAATAGCACTCTCACTACTCATTATCATAACTCTTTTTTTTACAGCTTGTGGCTCATCTGAGAGTAAAGATACCAAAAATTCTATAGCAATCTTAAATCCTTCAGGTGATACGCTCAATCCATATCAGGTCTATGTCGAAGAGATGCTTTCAAACAGAACAAGAGCTTTTAGGCTTTTTGAACAGGTAAAAGAGAAAGATCCTCTGAGCGGTGAGGATCTCGATGATATGTCACAAATGCTTGTACGTCATCTCAATACCGTGGATATGACAGATGATTATATTCAAAAATATCACTATTTAGTGCAAGAAGATGACCCTCAGTATACACAAAAAGAGCGTTTTGAGCTGGTGATGATCAGTCTTTCTGCCATGTTGATCCGTTATGATGACTATCTTTTGACATATAAAAACTTTAATGATAATAAGAAACTCAGAGAGTATCTTAACGATGAGAACAGTGCCTATGGGATTCCTCAAAATGTACTGCAGGATATTGTAAAGAGTTACAACTCTTTGAGTGCACGTCAAGATGTAAAAGATATGATAGCATTTTATGATGATAACAAATCGACGTATGAAAATGAGAATGATTCACTTTTCCTTTACTTAAAGGAGCTCATAGAGAACAGCCCTTCCTATCAGCTTGGGTTTGATGATACATCAGCGATTACAACAGCTACTCTTGCAACTCTCTATCATGTAAGTGTAGATACCGGAGATGATGCACTGGATCTGCTTTTAAATGAGATCAGCAAAGATTTTGGAAATACAGCAGGACTTGTCTCAACAAGAGATGGTAAGCTCTATGGAGATGATGCTGTCGCTGCAAATCTACGCAGTGTCATCAAAGCAGGTGATATTTTACTAGAGAAGACACCTTTTAGATTGACAGATAAACTTATTCCTGGACATTGGGGACATGCAGCTATATATCTGGGAACAGATGATGAGTTAAGTGATCTTGGTATTTGGGACGAACTTGCAAGATTACGGGATGCAGGTGACCGCTACTTTACACAAGAGAAGATCGATGCTCTACGTAGTGATATTCAAGCAGGTAAGGTCATAGATGAAGCGTTGCGTGATGATGTACAGCTTAACACCATTGAGCATTTTTTAAACATAGATGATCTGGCTGTCATGCATGATAACAATGAAGCCGTAGAAGATAGAAAGAGTCGTATTATTTTGACCATGCGTCAACTTGGAAAAGAGTATGATTTTAAATTTGATATTGAGACAAGTATAAAAATCGTCTGTTCTGAACTTATCTATGCGACAGATATTTTAATCGACTGGGCAACTGAGACGACAGTAGGGATTCACACGATCAGTCCTGATAATGTAGCAACAAAGTCAATAGAAGATGATACGGTCTTTTCAATACCGCTTTTATATCATGATGCAAAAGAGATAACTACCGATAGAAAAGCCTATATGAAAGGGCTTTTAGATGGTAGTATAGAGTAGTCTATTTAAATAGACTCTCCATATAATCCTCTATATCACCCGGTGTTGAAGAGATGGTCATAAACTGTCCCATACTAAGTTGAGGGTAACTTATGGCCAAGTAGTATTTTGGATGTAAGATCTCAGCTTCATCATCTTCAACAAGAACCATATATGGTAAAAATGCAGCCTGTTTTTCCCCTTTGATAGCAGGAACATAAGAGCTCTCTCCATCTTTAGTAGGCATTGCCACACCAACAAGTGTCGCATCTTTGAGTTTGATCTCAAATACGATGTTCTTTCCTGCATTTTTCTTTAATTTTTCAAGAAGATTTTTTCCTTTTGCAACTTCTATCATATCGTCATAATAAGGCATACCCATCATAAAGTGATACTCGGCAAGATCATCATCTTCAAGTGCATCTTTTGAACCGCTTAGTTTTCCAAACGCAGTAGATAGGGCTTTGTTTAGATCTTCTGCAGTACTCTCTTGAAAATCATCTTCTAAAAAGGCACGAAGAAAATATTCTGGATTCGTTAAGACCAGTGTGTTGTCTTTTTTGTCTACAAGTACTTTTTGAACTGCAGCAAAACCATTTTCATCATCTTTTGAAGCATCTTTTTTTAGGGCAGGGTTTGTGTATGCAATAACATGATAGTCTGGGTTTTGCATCGCATCATACTCACCAACAACTTCCATTCCGTTAGCAGTTAAGGCTTTTTTTACACTATCACTGCTTTTAAACGCAGCGTATTCATACGTGCTGATATCTTTTGCCATCAAACTTGATGTAAGTAGTGTTGCAAGTGCTCCTGAGAGTAGTAGTTTATTCATTGAATCTCCATTGATTTTAGATTCAATCATTATAATTTATTAATGGTGTTATTGTCAATTATTTCACATATAATTATAAAATCTTATATTATATGTGAAATTTCTACTTTGATTATGGGATTGAAGGAGGGGTGATCTTTTTGCCAAGAAGTGCATAGCTTTTCCCGACACGGGCAAGTGGTTCATAATCAAGTGTGATTCTCTCTTTGTCAGATATTATCGCATCATCAATGAACTGCTCTTTGATCTCTACGACCAATGGAATCGTTTGAGAGCCCTTGAGGTCTATCTCTTGGTAGAATTCACAAAAGAATGCACTTGGAACACCCTCTATCATAGGTGGAAACTCTTTGGCAACTACTTTTGTTTTTATCTTAAACGCAGTCGCTTCGCTCTCTGTTTCAGAGAGCTCTTTTGAGCTGAAATGCATCTGCTCAAGATGTGCTTCATCCACCATACAGATAGTACATTTTTTTGTTTGACGAATATTTTTGAGTGTATCTTTTTCACTGCCGTCACTTTTATGTCCGATACTTACTATCATGGTAGGAGGCTCAGATGAGAGACCCATAAAGTAGCTAAAAGGTGCTATGTTTATGACTCCCTCTTCATTTTGTGTGACTATCCATGCGATAGGTCGTGGAATTATCGTCTGTGCCATTAACTGATAGCGTTGAGTGAGTGCTTTATCTTTATAGTCAATGAGCATTTTAAAGCCCTACGAGGTGTTTTAAATTGTCTATCACGCCATGTTTCTCTTCACTCTGAGGTTCTTCTTTTGGCTCTTCTTTTGGACCTGTATAAGCATCTTCTGGCATTTTATTCTCAGGTGTACCATCAACATTCACAACAACAAGTTCAGGATGAATGAGCTCTCGTAATTTTTTCTGTACGACCATCTTAGTCGTCATTAAGCTCATAGAACAACCACCACAAGCTCCCGTCAGTGTAATATATACTACACCGTCTTTTACACCTAGAAGTGTAATGCCTCCACCGTGAGAGTTTACATATTCACTCACTTTTGGAATATAGTTCTCAACAGCACTATAAATATCTTCATCTAAAAATTGCATGATAAAACCTTATTTGATGTTTCTATAATTATAATAGTTCTTGTTTAAGATTATCTTATCTAATGATAATAATTATAAAAACTTATTAATACTTTTGTAACAATTTTTTCCTAAACTTTTGTAAAATGAATTTTGGGAGAAATAATGAATAAAATAGCGATATCAATCTCACTGTTGGCCGCTTCACTTTTAGCAGACTCAGTAGTAGAGATAAATCCAATAAGTGTAACAGCAACAGGTATTGAAGAGAGTGTACTTGATCAACCTCTTTCAATATCTACAAAAGGGGAAGATGAGATAAAACTAGATCAGGTAGTCTATCAAAAAGATCTGTTAAATTCACTCTCTGGTGTTAGAATCGAGCAGACAGGTTCTGTTATTGGTCATATGACATCTATTCGTATGCCGTTAAATACAGGTCCGTACTATCTTTTTATGCAAGATGGAATTCCTGTTCAATCAGGTGGTTTTTTTAATCATAACGGATTGGCATATACAACATTCGAGACTGCAACTTCTGTAGAAGTATTAAAGGGAGCGGGGACTGCCTTATATGGTTCAGATGCAGTTGCAGCGGTCGTGAACGTAAAATCGGCTAAAGCACCATCCAAGACAAAAGAGATAATCATTAAGGGTATGGGCGGAAGTAATGGTTATGGCTCAGGTTCACTGGAGATGAGTGATTCGATAGATAAAGAGAGTGGATACAGAGCCAATGCATCATATATGCACAGTGATGGATGGAGACACCACACAAGAACAGATAGAGCCGAAGCAAATGTCCGTTATGATAAAACGATTAACAGTGATAACGATATGAAAGTTATTTTTAACTATTCAAAAACAGAAGCACAACAAGCGGATACGTTTAATGACTATGAAAATATCAAAAATGGTTCAACTGCTGCAAGTGATGACAGTAAATATTTTGCTGCCTTGGAGTTAACGGATGTTACAAGAAAGTTTGACTATGCAAGACTCTCTTTGGAGTGGAGCAACTATACTTATGAAGATTGGGAGATCTCTACAACTCCATATCTGCGTTATAACCGCAATCGTTATGTTGCTACATGGGAGCCGAACCTTCCAAGTAATGATAATGAGATGATGACCTTGGGACTATTGCAAAAAAATACACTTGATGCTGCATGGGGACGTTTTATAGCAGGTTTTGATGCCGAATATACAAAATCATCTTTAAAATATAATCAGGACTTTGACTCTTCCATATATGGCAAACCTATAGCTGCGGGACCGATCTTTGATTATGATGTAAATTATATGGCGATAGCTCCATATATACATACAGATTATGATCTTAGTAAAAAAGTCATACTTACTGCAGGCTTGAGATATGACTATAATCAATTTGATTATACAAATAATCTGAGTGACGGTGTTGATGATTCGGGTAAATATTATCGTCCTGCAGACAGAACGGACCGTTTTTCACATTTGAGTCCAAAATTATCGTTAAGTTATAGACCGACCAAGAGTACAAATATATATGCCCGTTATGCAAATGGTTTTAGAATCCCTCAAGCAACACGACTTTATAACCTAAAAGCGGGTTATGTATCTGGATCACTTGACCCTGAAACTACAAATACATATGAAATCGGTATGAAAAACAGACTGAACGATAAAGTACTTACCGAAATAGCACTCTATTATATGACAGTAAATGATACAATCACTGAATATAGACCGACCATTGGAGATAGATATTTTGATAACGGTGGAACGACGATCCATAAAGGTGTGGAACTTACACTTGATGCAAAAATGAGCAAGGATTTTGCAACACATCTCGCTTACTCCTACTCAAGACATAACTATGACAATGATGCTCAATACGGTGACAATGAAATGGCAAAAGCTCCAAATCATCTTGCAAATGCCCGTCTAATATATACACCAACTCAAATCAAAGGTTTAAAAGTAATGGCTGAATGGAAATATGTCGGTTCATACTGGATGGATGATGCACATACAGTGGATAGATATGACGGCTATAGTATAGGGAACTTTAAAGCGGATTATATTGTAAATAAAAAGGTCAGTGTTTTTGGAAAAATCACCAATATTACAAATGGTAGATACTCTGTAAACTCATACTACTCTTACGGAAAAGAGAACTATACTCCGGGTGACCCGAGACAATTCTATGCGGGACTTAGCTATAAATGGTAAAAACTTACAAACTGCATAAGTTTTTTGGACTATCTGCGGGAGTCGTGGTACTTATTTTAAGTATCACGGGCTTTTTTTTAGACCATGATAATTGGAACTTTCTCTATACCACAACTACCAAGCACTATCCATCATCTATAGCTAATGCAGATAAAAGACTTTTTACATCCTACTCAATAGCTCCTCAAAATACAAAACATATTTTAGCGGGTTCAAAACGAGGACTTTATGAGAGTCGTGACGGTGGAAAAACTTTTCAAAAGATCTTACCTTTACAGATAAATGCAATCAAAAGAGCTTCTGATGATAGACTCTTTTATGCAACGTCTGAAGGTGTTTATGTTCAAAATAAGAACAAAATAGAGCTATATAAGCTTAGGGGAAAATATATTAATGCTATGAGTATTTGGGGAAATACTCTTGTAGCAGTGCAAGATAAAACAGCCATCTATATGATAGATACGGACAATAAAAAAATTACAAAAAGTTTAAGGGTAAAATTACCAAAAGAGGAGCTTCAAGAAGATATAAAACTTTCTCGTTTTATAAGAGATCTTCATTATGGACGGGGATTGTTCGATGGTAATACATCTTTATACATAAATGATTTTGGTGCACTCGTTTTGACATTTTTGGGTTTGAGCGGTTTTATCATCTGGTATTACATTCATAAGAAAAAAGTGGCAAAACCTTCACGTAAATGGATAAAATATCATGCTAATATCGTTACGCTTTTAGCTTTTATTCCACTGTTTATCCTAGCAGTTACCGGTATATTTTTAGATCATGGTGATGGGCTTGCTGATTTTATGAAACGCAGCACTATCGTGCATACAGTACTGCCACCGGTCTATGACACTTTAGAGCATGATATCTGGTCTGTTGATTATGATGGAAAAGCTTTACGTATAGGAAATAGGTATGGTGTATATAGGAGTGATGATCTTAAAGAGTGGAGGTTGGAGAGTAGAGGATTTGCTTACTCATTGAGCAGAGATGAAAATGTACTGTATGTTGGTGGTATGGGTGTGCCAAACAGAAAATATGATGGTATGTGGAGGGTGTTACCAAATACTCCGCATATGTTTAAAAATGTAGTAAAAGAGAAGAATAAAACCATCTTTTTTTCCGCACATGATACAAATTTACCATTGCCGGTATTTCAAGATGTAACACTCTATTCTCTTTTATTGTTACTGCATGACGGAACTTTTTTTGCATCTTGGTGGGTATGGGTCAATGACTACGGTGCTTTTGCAATATTGTTGCTCTTTATTACAGGATTTTTACGTTGGCAGAAGAAAAAAAGAAAAAATCAATAATTTAGCTCATTTTGGATATAATCGCGTAATTTTATAAAAGAGAAAAAAGAATGAATGTCAGAGAAGAGTTTTTAAAATTTTTTGAATCAAAAAACCATACAAGAGTAGCTTCGGCTCCTCTCGTACCAGATGATGCCACGCTGCTTTTTAACAACGCGGGAATGGTTCCTTTTAAGTCGATTTTTACAGGTGAGATCCCAGCTCCTGCAAATCCACGTGCAACTTCATGCCAAACCTGTATCCGTGCAGGTGGAAAGCATAATGACCTTGAAAATGTAGGACATACTGCACGCCACCACACTTTCTTTGAGATGCTTGGTAACTTTAGTTTTGGAGACTACTTCAAAGAAGATGCCATTGCATATGCATGGGAGTTTATTACCGAAGTTTTAAATCTTGATAAAGAGAAACTTTGGGTAACGGTCCATGAGAGCGATGATGAAGCAGAAGAGCTTTGGAAGAGACATATCGATGCGTCAAGAATTATGCGTCTTGGCGATAAAGATAACTTCTGGGCGATGGGTGATACGGGCCCTTGTGGTCCATGTTCTGAGATCTTTTATGATCAGGGTGCTGAACACTTTAGCGGTCCTGAAGACTACATGGGTGGAGAGGGTGACAGATTTTTAGAGATCTGGAACCTTGTCTTCATGCAGTATGAGGTAAAAGAGAAAGGCGGTGAGAGAATTCCTCTTGCAAAACCTTCTATTGATACCGGGATGGGGCTTGAGCGTGTTGTTGCCATCAAAGAGGGTGCACTTTCAAACTACGGTTCATCTCTTTTTATGCCTATTATTCGTAAAGTTGAAGATATGATCGGCAAAGAGTATGTTTATGCTTCGGGTGCATCATACCGTGTTATAGCCGATCACATCAGAACGGCTGTTTTTCTTCTTTCTCAAGGTACTAACTTCTCAAACGAAGGGCGTGGGTATGTACTTCGCAGAATCTTACGCCGTGCTGTACGTCATGGATACCTTCTAGGTTTTAGAGAACCTTTTATGCACAAGCTTGTTGATATTATCGTAGATATTATGGGTGAAGAGTATGATTATCTTGCACAAAAAGCAGAGGCTGTAAAAGAGCAGATAGAGCTTGAAGAGGCAAGATTCTTTAAAACCATTGAATCAGGAATCGCACTTTTCAACCTGGAACTACAACATACAAAAGATGTATTTTCAGGAGAGGTTGCGTTTAAACTCTATGATACATATGGTTTCCCACTCGATCTTACTGAAGATATGCTTCGTGAGAAAGGGCTTGGACTTGACAGTGCAAAGTTTGAAGAGTTGATGAGCGAGCAGAGAAATCGTGCTAAAGCTGCCTGGAAAGGAAGTGGTGATGATGCAGTAAGTGGTGACTTTAAAGAGTTGCTTGAAGAGTTCGGCGTCAATAAATTTGTCGGTTATGAGACAACACACCATGCTTCAAAGGTCTTGGCACTTTTAGATGAGAACTTTAAAAGAGTTGATGCACTTGATATCGGACAAAAAGGATGGGTAATGCTCGATGTCACACCTTTTTATGCACAAAGCGGTGGACAGTGTGGAGATATTGGAGAACTGCAGTGTAGAGCAAAAGTGACTGATACGAAAAAATTCTTTGAGATCAACCTTTCACAGATCGAGGTTACTTCAAGTATCAAAGTTGGTATCAATGTAGATGCAAAAGTCGATATTTCCCGTAATGAAATTACAAAACATCACTCTGCTACACACCTTTTACATGCTGTGCTTTATGATGTTTTAGGTGAGCACATCGCACAAGCAGGTTCACTTGTAGAAGCAAATCGACTGCGTTTTGATTTCTCTCATCCAAAAGCACTCTCTGAGGTAGAACTTACAGAGATAGAAGAGCGTGTAAATGTTGAGATCATGCGTGCTATTCCTGCAAAAACAGAGGTTTTAAGCATAGAAGAGGCGAAGAAGTCTGGAGCAAAAGCACAGTTTGGCGAGAAGTACGGTGATGAGGTACGTGTTGTCAGTTTTGCAGATGCGTCTATCGAGTTCTGTGGTGGAATTCATGTTGAAAATACAGCGAATATCGGTTCTTTCATCATTACAAAAGAGAGTGGTGTAAGTGCTGGTGTGCGTAGAATAGAAGCAGTATGTGGAAACGCAGCATATAGATACTTCACACAGCAAAGAGCTCTTATTCAAGAGGCACAGAGCGAGGTGAAGAATCTTGATCTGATCGCAGGTATCCATAGACTTAAAACAAATATTACGACACTCAAATCAGAGCTCAAAGAGGCTCAAGAATCTGCAAAAGTTGAGATACAAGCAGAGGATATGAACGGTGTGGCCGTTGTTGTTGAAGAGTTACCAAATGGAGATATCAAAGAGAAGATCGATGAACTGAAAAATCAAAACGAGAAACTCTGTGCAATGCTCTTTCAAGTAAAAGGGGACAAAGTCCTTATCGCTGCAGGTGTGAAGGGCTGTGATGCTAAAGCAGGTGAGTGGATCAAGAAAATAGCACCTATCTTAGGTGGAGGCGGCGGCGGTCGCCCTGACTTCGCACAAGCAGGTGGAAAAGATGCTTCAAAACTACCAGAGGCAAAAGAGGCAGCTACTGCGTTTATAAAAGAGGTTCTTGCGTAATGAAAGATATGATGATTCAACTTTTTAGTGACTATCGAACGCAGATTGTCTTTTTACATATTGTCAGTGCTGTTGTTTGGGTCGGTGGTATGATCGCTATGAAGTTTGCGGCACATCCATCATTTGTTCACATTGAATCACCTCTGCACCGACTTGAGAGAATTTCGTATGCTTTAAAAAGACTTTTTGTCATTGTTTCTCCGTTTGTTATTATTTTGATAATCACTGCGGTTATTATGTCAGTGGGACTTGGATTTCGTGTTGCTGCGTTGGATGCTAACGGTAATGTAATCGATACATATGCTATGCACATCTATAATCTTGTACATGTGAAAGAGGTTATCTGGATGGTGATGGCTGGGAATTTGTCTCTTATGATACTTATCCGTAACAAAGCGCAGAAACTACTCGATACTGGTGATAGCAGAGGGGCTAAAAAGAGACTTGAACTTATCGGAAAATATATGGTTCCCATAAATATCATTCTTGGAATCATTGCTATCTATTTAGGAGTGACACTTAGAAATGCCTATTAGATTGTGTTCCTCATCTCAAACCCGTGCGATGCTTTTAGAAGCGGCAGGTATTGATTTTATTCAAGAGAGTGTTGATTTTGATGAAGAGAGCATTGTCGCAACATCTCCGAAGAACTTCGTATATCAAGCTACACTGGGAAAATATGAGGCTAACATAAAAGCTTTTGGGTATGAAGATTATCCACTGCTCGTAGCCGATACAGTAGTGACCTCCCAAGGACAGATCTTAAGAAAAGCAAGATGTGTGGATGATGCTCGTAATATTTTAATGACACAAAGTGGAAATATTACAAGCATAATTACATGTATGATCTATCATTCTAAAGAGAAGAAGATCATAGATATTTCCCAAACCGACTATATTTTTGATGATTTTGATCAGGATGATCTTGAGAGATACCTAAGTAGTGGTGAGTGGCGGGGTAAAGCAGGTGCCTGTATGGTTGAAGGATTTTGCAAATCCTATATAAAAGAGGTAAAAGGATTTGAAAGTACTGCAATGGGCTTATGTACTGAAGTGTTAGAGAGCTTTATATGATAAGACACAGTCGGCTTTATATTCTAAGTATTATCTTTTTCACACTTTTAGTGGTTGTAATATTTTCATACATCTATTTTTTAAAAGCAACAAAACAGGAGTTTATTCATAATAATTATGAGAAACAGTCTCTTCTATTAAGAGAAAATCTACATAATATGATAGATGCCAAACAAAAAGCAACATTGGGTTTGGCTATAACTTTAGCACAACAGGATAAGCAACTCGTTACATATCTACAAAAGAGAAAAATTCCAAATAACTATTATGATGATCTGATCTATGCATATGCAAATAATACGCTCTATAAAAATATCTGGATACAGGTTCTTGATGCAAAAGGGATATCTTTATACAGAAGTTGGAGTAAACGTCATGGTGATGATCTCAGTAAGATCAGAAAAGATATACGTACAGTTTTAAAAACAAGAAAGCCTTTAATGTCCATTAGTACAGGGCAGTTTGATATATCTTTAAAATCGATCGCTCCAGTATTTAAAGAGAAGAAGTTAACAGGTATTGTTGAAGTGATATCTCACTTTAATTCTATTGCTGCAGTACTGAAGAAAATGAAAGTTGAGTCAGTTGTCGTAGCTGATGCACGTTTTAAAAAGCAGTTAAAATATCCGTGGACTAAAATTTTTATTGATGAGCATTATGTTTCAAATACGAGTGTACGAGAAGAATTAGTAGAATATCTTTTAAAACATGGAATAGAAAATTATTTTAATGACTCTTATCGAGTTGAAAATGGTTACTTGATAACATCTTGCTTGATAAAACAGAACAAGCAAACTATCGGTGTCTATATTATGTTTAAAAAACTTACAGATATTACCTCTTCAAATATTGATAAGTTTATTTTAAAATGGCTTCTTTTTGGTGTGTTTATAGTTGTATTAATAGCCGTAGTTGGAAATATTGGTATCTATATCATCTTGAGAAAACAGAAAAAGTATTATAAAAGTATTATTGATACTTCTGGAAATATAGTACTTACAAACGATGTTGAGAGAATTACCGATGTCAATAAAGCTTTTTTCAACTATTTTAAAAATTATAAAACTTTCAAAGAGTTTTTAAAAGAGCACTCTTGCATATGTGAATTTTTTGTAGAAGAAAAAGGTTACTTGCAAAAAGAGATGGATGGTGTGAACTGGGTCGATTACCTATTAGCGCATCAAGATGAAGACAATAAAATAAAGATGAACATTAATGGTGAGATATTTTATTTTCTGGCTTCTGCTTCCCAAATATCGGAATCTCCTTTGCAAATCGCTATTATCTTAGCAGATATAACAGAGCAAGAGATCTATAAACATGAACTTGAAGAGAGAACCATTACAGACCCTCTTACAGGTATCAAGAACAGACGTTATTACGAATCAAGAATACAGTATGAAATTTCACGTGCATGCAGATATGAAGAGCCTCTTTCTATCATTATGTTCGATATTGATTATTTTAAACAGGTCAATGATATTCATGGACACGATATTGGTGATAAAGTTCTAGTTGAATATGTAGAGCTGATATCATCAATGTTACGTGAAATTGATACGATTTGTAGAATAGGTGGAGAAGAGTTCATTATTATTACACCACATACTACAAAGATCGATGCATATAAACTGGCTGAAAAGATACGTAAAGAAGTAGCCAAAGCAAAACATATTCTTCCAATAACGATGAGCTTTGGAGTAACAGAACTAAAAGAGTGTGAAGATAAAGACAGTATGTTCAAACGTGCCGATAAAGCTCTATATGAAGCTAAAGAGAGCGGACGTAATAAAGTAGTGCTGGGATGAAGTTTTATGATAATGAGCTCAAAGCTCTCAAGAGGGCACAAAGACTTCGAAGCAGGGAAGTCGTTGACTATAGACTAAAGGATTTCGCCTCAAATGACTATTTGGGACTTGCGCATAACAAAGAGCTCCACGAAGAAGCTTGTAATAGACTCTCATTAAACGCAGTGCATGCACCAAAAGCTTCTATGCTGGTCAATGGCTACCATCAGATTCATAAAGATTTTGAAAATGCTTTGGCCGAGGCGAACGGCTTTGAAGAAGCGATCGTTTTGGGAAGTGGCTTTAATGCAAATATTGCACTGATCGAGGCTCTTGTACGAAAGGGTGATACGCTCTTTATCGATGAACTCTATCATGCTTCTGGAATATTGGCATCACAGATAGGGGAGATGAATGTAGTAGTGTTTCGTCATAATGATATGAATCATCTTGATGAACTCTGTAAACGCAGCAGTGCCAAACGCAAGATAATCGCGGTAGAGGGTATCTACTCGATGGATGGTGATCTTTGTGACAAAGAGGTCTTTAATGTTGCAGACCGCTATGAAGCACTACTGATAGTGGATGAAGCACACAGCAGTGGTGTTGTCGGTAAGCGCTTGATGGGAGTGTTTGAACATTATGAAGTACCCATTAAAGAAAATTACATTAAAATGGGTACTTTGGGTAAAGCCTATGGCAGTTTTGGTGCGTTCATTCTCAGCTCGAACCATATTGCAGAGTATCTGCTAAACAGAGCGAAGCCAATTATCTATGCGACTTCATTATCTTTGTACGACACGCTCTTAGCACACACTTCACTCAAATATATCCTCTCAAACGCAGTGACTCTCCAAAGTGAGATCCTTAAACGCAGAGAGATTGTAAATACAAAACTTGGTATAAAAGTAGATGGACTAATAGTTCCCATAGTTTATGGAGATAACAAACGAGTGATAGAAATAAAAGATGAATTGCTTAGCTTAGGGTATGCAGTGGGTGCGATACGACAGCCAACAGTGCAAAAAGCGATTATTCGTCTTATAGCACGGCTTGGTGAGAGTGTGGATGATCTGAGTAATGTATGTGATATATTGGCACGAAGATGATAGTATCAAAGCTAAAGATCAATCTTAATCAGACACAACTAGTGAATATTGAGTTTGAGATAAAAAGCTCGCTAGCTCTGATAGGGCAAAGCGGCAGTGGAAAAAGTCTAACGATCAAAGCACTGCTTGGAATGCTTCCTTCTGGTATGGATTTAGAGCTGCAAGTGAAAAGTGATTTTGAACTTATCAGCGGTAAAACCGTTGCATTTGTTCCACAAAATCCTTTTACAGCGCTCTCTCCACTTACAAAAATAAAAAAACAGTTCTTCTCTTCAAAAGAGAGAGTAGCGGAACTTTTTGATGAAGTAGGTCTAAAGAGTGAACTTTTAGAGCGCTTTGCTCCTGAACTTTCAGGTGGGCAGCTCCAAAGAGTTGTGATCGCAATGGCACTGGAGAAGAGACCAAAACTACTGCTTTTGGATGAGCCTACAACGGCACTTGATCCTGATACAAAAACAATGATAATAGCACTTCTAAAGAGGCTTCAAAAAAAAGAGGCATTTAAAATGCTTTTTGTGACACATGACATTGCATCTGCAAAAGATCTGTGTGAAGATGTATGTATCATAAAAAATGGACATGTAGTTGAATCGGGTAGACTCTTTGAAGTCTTAAATGCTCCAAAACAAGAATATACAAAAACTTTAATAGAAGCAAATTTTGCAAATAGGAATTACAGAGAATGATAAAAAAAATATTTATAACACTGCTTATAGTGGGGATCTTATCTCCTATTGCTTTAGTTGGGTATTACTATTTTAAATATGATTACGATATCTCATCATTAGTAGATTACAAACCTGAACTGACAAGCCGTATCTATGATAAGAACGGTGAAAAAATTGCAAATGTATTTGATAAAAAGAACAGATACTATGCATCGTTTGATGAGATACCTCCTCGCATCATTGAAGCACTTGTAGCAATCGAAGATACAACATTCTTTGAACACTCAGGTGTTAACTTTGATGCGATATTTCGAGCGATCATAAAAGATGTAAAAGCAAGAAAGATGGTTGAGGGTGCAAGTACTATTACACAGCAGCTAGTAAAAAATAAACTCCTTACAAGAGAGAAAAAATTATCACGAAAGATCAAAGAGCTTATCTACTCATTTAAGATAGAACAAGCCCTTACAAAAGAACAGATCCTCGAGCGTTATCTCAATGAGATATACTATGGTCATGGATATTATGGTATCAAAACAGCAGCTGATGGATATTTTCATAAAAAACTATCAGACCTGACACTTAAAGAGATGGCTATTTTAGTAGGACTGCCAAAAGCACCAAGTACGTACAATCCTACAAAGAACTATGAAATATCGATGGGACGGGCAAATCGTGTTGTGAGTAGAATGCATACTTTAGGCTGGATAGATGAAAAAACATTTGAAAAGGCACTTGCTGAAAATCCTGTAGTTTACAATGATACATTGACACAGAACAAAGCGCCTTTTATTGTCGATGAAGTGGAGCGCAGATTAAGAAAACTCGGTATCAAAGATTTTAAAACTGGCGGCTATGAAGTCTACACAACTATAGATATACGCTTACAAAACAGAGCAAAAAAATCACTTAAATATGCATATGACCTTGCACTCAAAAGAATAGATAAATACAAAGAAAAAGATCTAAAAAAACTTGAAGAGGCTCGAGCACATGGGGATGAAGAGTTCGAACTTCAAGATGTCAATGTTTCACAATTAAATGGTGCAATGGTATCACTTGATTCTGCGAGTGGAGATATTTTAGCTCTTGTTGGAAGTGTGGACTATAAAAAGAGCTCTTATAATCGTGCAACACAGGGTAAACGCCAGCCAGGCTCTGCGTTTAAACCTTTTATCTATCAGGTTGCCATAGATCTTGGTTACAGTGGCGCTACAAAACTCGTTGATATTGCAAAGACATACAATTATGAGAAAAATGGCGAGGATATGAAGTGGAGACCTAAGAACTATGAGAAGAACTATAAAGGTCTTGTGACACTTCGAGAAGCTTTGATCCACTCAAGAAATCTTGCAACAATCAACTTGGTCAATGATATAGGCTTACATCAACTTTTAAAAGAGTTAAAAAAATTTCGTATCAAAAATATTCCACATGATCTCTCAATAGCACTTGGAACAATGTCAATGTCACCATTGGAACTTGCACAATACTATACATCGTTTTCAAATAAGGGTGTACAGGTGAAGCCTCATCTTATTGCTTCAGTTGATCAAAAAGGGCGCACTGTATATGAGAAGAAACATGAAGAGTTTCAAACCTCTTTACCGACACAATCATACATAATGACTACGATACTAGAAGATGTTGTGAAGAGAGGAACAGGAAGACGTGCAAATGCCAGAGGTATTGAACTTGCAGGAAAAACAGGTACTACAAACAATAATATAGATGCATGGTTCGCGGGTTACTCTCCTACGATTGAGACAGTAGTATGGTTTGGAAATGATGACAATACCCCAATGTATCATAGAGAGACAGGTGGCCGTGTCTCAGGTCCTGCGTTTAGAAAGTACTATCAACAGCTACTCAAACTCTATCCTCAGATCAAACGTAAGTTTGATGTTCCTGATGGTATAATAGAAGTACAAATTGATGGGAAAAAAGAGTATTTTAGCAATATTTCCAAACCACCACGTCTTGAAGAAGAGAGTGATCCAGAAGGGGAGTTACTATTTTGATAAAAAAAATATTATGGGCTTTGGCTCTTTACAGTAGTGTCGTAACATCTGCAAACGCAGACATATTTATGAAAGGCTCATCCAATGTAGGTCTTTCAGTAGGAGCTGCAAGTAGTTACGGACAAGATTATATTTTAGTAGGGGTATCGGGAAGTTATTTTGTTTTGGATAATTTGAACGTAAATCTCTACTATAGAGGATGGTTCAATGCGACTCCGACACAACATGAACTCTCTGTAGGTACGAACTATTATATTCATATGTCAAAAAAGTTAAGACCTTATGTGGGTGCATTTGTAAGACAAACTTTTGTCAGTGGAAGAACAAATTATGGTGCAGTTGGGGCTAGAGGAGGTATTGCACTTGTTAATACAGCCAATACCTATGCCTCTTTTGGATATGCATACGAACAGTATACAAACTGTCCAGGTAAGTTAGAGTGTACTAACTCATACCCAGAGATAATATTTGGAATGAGCTTTTAGCTGCTAAAAGCTCTGTTTATTGCACAAAAGAGTGCTTTGATGGAAGCGATAGTTATATCGTTGTCTGCGCCGACTCCAAAACATGAAAGTATCTCTTTTGTTTGAAGCTCTATATATGCGACAGCTTTTGCTGTGCTTTTATCTCCACATGAATGCTCAGAGTAGGATTTGATCGTAAACTCATTTTTATACTCTTTCATAAGTGCATTTTTGCATGCATCTATTGGACCATTGCCTTCACCTTCTGAAACTATCTCTTTATTATCAGCATTAATATAGGTCAAGGTACACTTGGAAATACCATTATCCGATGTTAAAGAGACATCTTTAAATGAGATATGCTCTTTGATGTTGAAGTAATTATTTTTAAATACCTCTAAAATCTCTTGAGGGCTTAACTCTCTGCCTTTTTCATCACTCAAAGCCTGTACTGCACGTCCTATTTCAGGATGCATTGCTTTTGGAAGATGGTAGCCGTAATTCTTTTCTAAAATATAAGCAACACCACCTTTTCCTGATTGTGAATTGATACGGATGATAGACTCATAAGTACGTCCAACATCTGCAGGATCTATCGGCAAGTAAGGAACTTCCCAAAATGGATCTTCTTTAGCCTGTTGGTATGCAAGACCTTTATTTATGGCATCTTGGTGTGAACCTGAAAAAGCCGTATAAACAAGCTCTCCTACATAAGGATGACGTGGATGAGTAGGTAACTCTGTCACACGCTCTACTACTTCTACGACCTCATTGACATTGGAGAAATCAAGTCCACTGTCAATACCCTGTGTTGTCATATTAAGTGCAAGGGTGATGATGTCAACATTACCAGTACGTTCACCATTACTTAAAAGTGTCCCCTCAACTCTATCAGCACCTGCAAGAAGTGCCAACTCTGTTGCAGCTATTGATGTTCCTCTGTCATTATGCGTATGTGTTGAGATGATAACATTTTCACGATTATCAAGATGTCTGCTCATCCACTCGATCTGATCTGCATAGATATTTGGTGTTGCCATCTCTACTGTTGCCGGTAAATTTATGATTACTTGGCGGGAATCACTAATGCCCCAACGTTTTGTCACTGCGTTTGAGATACGTGCTGCAAACTCTAACTCAGTACCTGTAAAGCTCTCTGGAGAATACTCTAAAAATATCTCTCCATCATGTGATGCTTCATATTTTTTTACCAAATCAACACCTTCAAGTGCCAGTGCAATGATCTCTTCTTGAGTTTTTGAAAAAACTATCTTTCTTTGCGCTATCGATGTTGAGTTGTAAAGATGTACAGTTGCTTTTTTAACTCCACGAAGAGCGTCAAAGGTTTTTGCTATAAGATGCTCTCTTGCTTGAACAAGCACTTGTACTGTAACATCATCAGGAATTAAGTTGTCATCTACAAGTTTACGTAAAAAATCATACTCGATTTTAGATGCAGAAGGAAATCCAACTTCTATCTCTTTAAATCCAAGTTTGAGTAAGAGTGAAAAAAGTTCAAGTTTTTTAGTCATATCCATTGGGTTGATAAGTGCTTGATTACCATCACGTAAATCTACACTACACCATCTTGGAGCTTTTGTAATTGTATTGTCAGGCCATTGTCTATCTGGCAAGTCTATTTTTGGATAAGGTTTGTATTTACCTTTTGGAATATGATTCATCATTATGAATCCTTTATAACTTGAAATTTTAATAACACACTCTTACATTTGTTATTAATGGCGAAATTATAGCGAATTTGGAAGTTTTTAAAAAGAAGTTTGAGAATTAGTTGAGAAATTTAAAGGATAATTATTATTGTTTATTGATATTTTCTCCCGATTTGGGAGAAAAGTTTTAGCATTGGTAAGTAGTTTTAAACTCATATGCAGTTGGACGACCCTCATCTGGGAATACGTCACGTTCAAATTTGTATGCTTGATAAGCATTGATCATTTTGTCAGTAAATACTGGTTTTAAGAAGTCATTATCAGAGATAAGACCTTCAAGTGCTTCACGTAAAGTGTGTGGCATTTGTTGGATACCTCTGTCACGGATCTCATCAAGAGTAAGTTCGAAAAGATCTTCGTCCATTGGTCCAACTGGAGTCATGTTATGTTTGATACCATCAAGTCCAGCCATCATCATTACAGCAAATGCAAGGTAAGGACAAGCAGTAGAGTCTGGGAATCTCATCTCGATACGAGTTGCTTTTTCACCAGCACCGTAAGGAATACGACAAGCTGCAGAACGGTTTTTAGCAGAGTAAGTAAGGATACTTGGTGCTTCAAATCCAGGAATAAGACGTTTGTATGAGTTAGTAGATGCATTTGTAAACGCAGCAACTGCTTTAGCATGTTTGAAGATACCAGCAGTATAGTTTAGTGCTAACTCAGAAAGGTTACCATAGTTTCCTTCTTTATAGAAAAGGTTTTTACCCTCTTTCCATAGTGATTGGTGAACGTGCATACCGTTACCATTGTCACCATAAAGAGGTTTTGGCATAAATGTTGCAGTTTTACCGTTAAGGTGTGCGATCATTTTTACAACATATTTATATTTTTGTACATTGTCAGATGCTCCAATGATGTCAGAGAAAACGATACCGATCTCACCTTGACCTTGTGCAACTTCATGGTGACCAAGAACAACTTCAAGACCAACTTGTTCTAATACTTGCATCATTTCAGCTCTCATATCTACCATAGAGTCTGTTGGTGCAACTGGGAAGTAACCACCTTTAGTTCCTGGTCTGTGACCTGTATTGTACATATCATCATAAGAAGTGTTAGAGTTCCATTCACCCTCTTCAGTATCTACTTTATATCCAGCTTCGTTGATACCATCTACAAATTGAACATCATCAAAGATAAAGAATTCATTTTCAGGACCGAAGTATGCTGCATCAGCAACACCGATTTCTTCAGCATGTTTTAGTGCTTTTTTAGCGATAGAACGTGGACATTTTTCATAAAGCTCACCTTTGTAAATATCATAGATATCACAAATTAGGATGATCGTAGGATCTGCAGTAAAAGGATCTAAGAAAGCTGTTGGAACATCTGGTTTTAAAATCATATCTGATTCATTGATCGGTTGCCAAGCTTCGATTGAAGAACCATCAAATGGGAAACCATTTTCTAAGTTGTCATTATTAACTGCACTCATACGGTATGTAAGGTGGTGCCATGCTCCCTTAATATCTGTAAATCTTAGATCTACAAACTGAACATCATTTTCTTCACAAAAAGTAAAGAATTCTTCTATATTATTAACAAAATTTGCCATTAATTTTCTCCTGAATTTTATCTGCGTATAGTATATCTCATTAATTAATAATGCAAGGTTTAATATTGATTAAAAAATGATCATCTTTTTGATATGTTTCGTAAAGTGATAGTTTTTGAGCGCTTTCAAATTCTTTATTAAAATTTTATACGAAATGTGGAACCTTTGTTCTTTTTACTTTCGATTTCAAGTTTAAAGTTGTGGAGGTTTACGATTTTATTTACTAAAAATAGTCCAAGTCCTAAAGAGTTGTTCCAACTGTTGGTATGTACTCTGTAAAATTTTTCAGTTATATTTTTGAGATTCTCTTCACTGATCCCGATTCCACTGTCTTTTACTTCTAGTTGTTTTGAGTAAATTTTTATATGTACTTCATCTTCAGAATATTTAAAAGCATTTTCAATAAGGTTGGTGATTACAATTTCAAGCAGTGTCTTGTCTGCTTGGACAACCGCGTTTTTATCACCCTCTAAAATGGCATGGCGATTTGGATAGTTGATCTGTAGGTTTTTTATACATTCAGATGTGAGTTCATAGAGATTGACACTCTTTTTTGTCATAGAGAGCTGTTCTCCGTCGAGTTTTATAGATAAACGCAGCGTATCTATGAGATTACTGAGTTTGAGTCCATTATTGTAGATCTTTTTGAGAAATTTCTTACGAATCGAGAGATTAAGGTCATCATCTTCAAGTAGTGTTTGGGAGTAACCGTTGACAACCGCAATAGGATTTTTAAACTCATGACTTATTGCAGAGATGATATCATCTTTTTGATTATTGGCATTTTGTAGTTTGCGGGTGTATTTCTCTTGTTGTTTGTCTTTCTTGACAAGGATTTTTGAAACTTTTGTCAGCAGACTTGTTATAAGCGCGAACTCCTGCGAATATCTTGAAGAGATATATGTAGGTTTATCTTTTTTTGTAAGTGCTTTTAAAAAGTTTACTATTTTATTTGTTTCATCTTGAATCTGCGTGTTGATCTTGTAACTTATGATAAATAAAATGATAAAAAAGAGGATAAGTACGGCAGATATTTTAATACCAAGATTGATGAATTCAGTATAGATACCTTTAAGCTCTTTTGAGAGTCTGATATAGAGAGTTTTTTTGTTGAGTGTTATCTTCTTGACAACGTAAAGCATATCTTTATTAAGTGTTTGAGAGTGGCGAATACTGTATCCAAACTCTTCATTATCTGCCTGCAAAACCTCTGGTCTGTATCTGTGGTTGTCCATCGTTGTTTTGTCTTTATCGGATTCTGCCAAAATAGAGCCGTCTTGGGCTATGACTGTTAAACGCAGATGAAGATTGTTTTTTATTTTTTTTGCAAGCAGGTCTAGATTTGTATCTTTATTGAGTGTGTAAGAGATGAGTTCCACATCTTGTAAAAGTGACTGTTTGGAAGATTCCAAATAGTACTCATAGGTCCAGTAGTGGACAATTCCTCCAAGTATAAAGAAGAGGAACATAAAAAGTATTAAGAATTTACGTAAGATTATTTGGTGAAATTTTAACACTTTTTACCTTTTGATGATTAGTTGTGGATAGTCCCGCCGAGCTTAATATAAACAAGGAGGTTTGCAACACTGATCGCACGACCGGCGATCTTTTCACTTTTTCTTAAAGCTTTAAGCATTTTATGGAATTTTTCAAATCCTTTTGCACTGTTTTCAGCTTCTGTTACGAGTTGACGCTCTATCATCTCATAAAGATCATCAGCCTTGTTCTCTTCAATGAGAACCTCTTCGTACATCTCTTGGAGTTCGTCAGCATCTTCAACATTTATCATCGCAATACTTGTTCTGATCGCTTTTACTGTTGAAGCTTGCATTGGAAGTGTATATTCATTGATCGTTTGTACATCAAGATCATTACATACTGCAGTAAAACCACGAATGAAACTTCTTGTATTCGAGCAGGCTCTTGCTATCTCATTTGTTATTTTAAAGTAAGCAACTACTCTTCGTAGATCTTTTGCCTCGGGTGTATACAGAGCTAGTATCTTAATGATCGCATTATCGATCTCATCTGTTCTTGATGTAATGTTCTTAATAGAATTTCTTGCATCATCGAAAAGTTCCAGATCGCAATCTTTCAATGCTTGGAGTATAAGCTCATTTGCTTTTACCAGATCATTTCCGATAGATGTGATCTTGTTCTTAACTTCATCTAGATTTGTCTTAAAAGTTGGTAACATAGTTTTTCCTCTTTTTTAATATATTTAATTTTTAACCAAAACGACCAGTAATATAGTCTTCTGTCTTTTGTTCTTTAGGGTTTAGGAAGATATTTTCTGTTTTATCATACTCTATGAGATCTCCCAAATACATAAACGCAGTATAGTCACTGATACGTGATGCTTGTTGCATATTATGTGTAACGATCGCAATCGAGACATCATTTCTAAGTTCAACGATAAGCTCTTCAATGGCAGAAGTTGAAATAGGATCGAGCGCTGATGTCGGTTCATCAAAAAGGAGTACTTCTGGTTTGACAGCAACAGCACGGGCAATACAGAGACGTTGTTGTTGTCCGCCTGAGAGTCCCATTGCAGATTTATCGAGTCTATCATGAACCTCTTTCCAGAGTGCTGAACCTTTGAGTGCTGCTTCGACTCTGTCAGAGAGCTCACTTTTGTTTTTAATGCCAGCGATTTTAAGACCATATGCGACATTGTCAAAAATACTCATTGGAAATGGTGTCGGTTTTTGAAAGATCATCCCTACTTTTTGGCGCAGTTCAATAAACTCATTCTCTTTTTTGATATCTAAAATATTTTGATATTTTTTTGTCTCTTCATTGAAAAGTTCGATCTTACCATCATATGTATTGCCAGGGTATAGATCATGAATACGGTTCATTGATCGTAGTAGAGTTGACTTTCCGCACCCACTAGGACCGATAAGCGCTGTTATCTTGTTCTTTTCGATCGGCAGTGTGATGTTTTTAAGAGATGGGTGTTCTACCCCAGGATATGTAAAAGAGAAATTTTTAATATTCATTACCGGCATAATTGTTCGTCCTTATTTTTTATTTCTTGTGATAAATCGACCTGTAAGGTTGATGATGAGTACCAAAACAGTGAGAATAAATGATGCTGCCCATGCGAGATCACGGCTTGCTTCTTCAGGCTCATTGGCTAGATCATAGATACTGACCGTCAGTGATGGAAAGCTCTCGTTGAGATTCAGACTGAAGTAGTTACTCGTCTCTGATGTAAAGAGCAGTGGTGCAGTCTCACCGATAATACGGGCAAATGCAAGTAATATACCTGTCATGATCCCGACTTTTGCAGCTTTGATGACAATGTCAAGAATAACCTTGTACTTTGAAGCACCCAGTGCGATTCCCGCTTCTCTGAGTTCACGAGGAACGAGTGAAAGCATAGAGTCTGTAGTGTTGATAACAACTGGGATCATCATGATAGCAAGCGCAATTGCTCCCGCCCATCCACTTGTGCCGCCCATTGGTACTACTACGATGGCATAGACAAAAGCACCGATCACGATAGATGGTGCTGACATCATGATGTCTGAGAGGTCACGAATAAGTGAGGCATACTTTCCTTGACCATACTCTTGAATGTAGATTCCAGCAGTCATACCTAAAGGAATCCCTATAAGTGATGCTAAACCTGCAAGTATCATCTGTCCGATGATAAGGTTACGAAGACCACCGTCTATGAGATCATTTACAAAGAGTGAAAAGTGAAATGAACTTAGACCCTTCATAAAAAGTGTAATAAGAATCCATGCTAAAAATGCAAGTCCGATAACTGCAGACAAAATAGAGAGTGCTAAAAATATCTTATTTACTAAAAGTCTCATTATTTAGCCTTTTTCAAAAAGTAGAATTTTGCAAGTGAAATAACTGCGAATGAGATGATGAAAAGAATCAAGGCAAGGTAAAAAAGTGCACTCTCACCAAGTCCGCTCGCTTCACCGAAGTTATTTGCCATTGCAACAGGTATGGAGATGGTAGGAGAGTTGATCGCTTTTGGAAGCTCAAAGATAGAGCCGATAAGAAATGCAACTGCCATCGTCTCACCTAGTGCACGTCCAAGCGCTAAGATGATAGAACCGATAATACCGACCTTGGAATATGGAAAGATAATATCTTTGATCACTTCAAATTTTGTTGCACCAAGAGCATATGCAGACTCTTTGAGTACTGCAGGTGTAGTGTTCATACTATCACGCGTTATCGCTGCCATAAATGGAAGTATCATAACACCAAGAACAAGTCCTGCCGTAAGAAGGGAGACTTGATAGCCTCCTACGATATCCACAATAATAGGTGCAAAATAGTACAGACCCCACATTCCAAAAATAATACTTGGGATAGCAGCAAGCAGCTCAATCGCAATACCAACGATATTGGAGATGTTCTTTGGTGCTATCTCTGCTAAAAAGACTGCGATTCCCATTGCTATTGGCAGTGCAAACGCAAGGGCTATGAGTGTTGAAAGCAGTGTTCCGACAATTGGAACAAGTCCCCCATAAATGGTCTTTGTAGCTGTATCTCCCTCTTCGTCATCATCTAAGATCATATCATCATCATCTTCATCAGCGATAGTGTCATCTTCGAGAGCCTGATCGGTTGTCGCTACAGTTGAAGATACTTTTGTATCTGGAGTTGTAGTAACAGGTACTTCTTTGTTCCACGCAGGATTTACAATAAAATGTAGACCAAACTCTTCAATAGCAGGCTTTGCCGCACTATAGAGGGTAAGAAAGATACCAATTAAGAGCACAAAAACTAATGTTGCACTCGCAAGTGAGAGCTTTTGAAAGATTTTTTCCATATAGATACACCTAAGATAAGTTTATAACGAAATTATATAGAAATTTGATTACAAAGAGATTACAGAGGAGAGAATTTACAAGAAGATATGCTTCTCAGAAAAAGAGAAGCATATAAGAATAAATAAAATTTGAAGTTTGTTATACTAGGTAGAGATTACTTAATACCTTTTTCTTCCCAATATTTTTCAATTTTAGCAGTTAAACTAGCAGGTAATGGCACGTATCCTAAACTTTTTGCAAGTTCTTGACCATTTTTATATGCCCAGCTGAAAAATGTTGTTACTTTTTTGTCCATTTCAGGTTTTTCTGCAGGAACAAGGATGAAAGTCGCTGCTACGATTGGGTAAGAGTCTGCACCTTTAGGATCTGCAATTACAGAGTAAAAATCTTTTTTAGGATTAAGATTTGCTTTTGCTGCTGCTGCTTGGAATGCTTTTAATTCAGGTTTAACATAGTTTCCAGCGCGGTTTTCAACTGTTGCCATAGCGATGTTGTTGTTCTTTGCATCTGCAAAATCGATATAACCTACAGAGTAAGGAGTCTGTTTAAGAAGTGCTGCAACACCAGAATTCGTCTTTCCACCGATATGGTGATCACCAGGCCAACTGAGAGATTTTTTTGCACCGTATGCTTTTCTCCATTGTTTTGAAACTTTTGAGAGGTAGTATGTAAAGTTAAATGTTGTTCCACTTCCATCTGCACGGTGAACAAATGTTAATTTTTTATGTGGAAGATGAGCATTTTTATTTTCACTTGTAATAATTGGATTATCCCAGTACTTGATACTGCCATCAGCGATTGCAACGATAGCTGAACGAGAAAGTTTTAAGTTATCTAGACCTGGAATGTTGTAACCCATTGCAATTGCACCAACAACACCAGGGAATTGGTAAAGTTTATGTTTTTTGAGTGTTTTAGGAGATAAAGGTTTATCAGTACCGGCAAAATCAACTTGTCTAGATTCAGCATCTTTGATACCTTTTGAAGAACCTTTTTTGATATAGTCGATTTTAATGCCAGTCTCTTTATTGTATGCTTTGATCCATTTTTGATATACGCTGTATGGAAAAGAAGCACCACTACCCTTAATTACATCATTGGCACTAAGACCAGCTACCAATACTGAAGAAGCGAGAGCGATTTTAATCAATTTTGTCATCTGTTTTACCTTTTTAATTTTAAGTTATGAAAGTATAAAACAATTTGGTTACAAAATGATTACATCTTCACAAGTGCTTTAGAAAAACCACTGTGAAGTTATACGCATGGAAGTTACGTCTTTGTTGCCTGTATTTATGCCATATTCATCTTTTTGATAGACAAAACCCACTTTTGTAGTATTGCCGCGGAGGTACCAGTTGATACCTGCAAGTGTAGAAGTAAGTTCATATCCATTTTTACTCTCAAATCTGTCCCAGCTTTCATACCGAGCAAAAGGTGCTATATAGCTAAACGCAGGCATAACGTATTCACCGGTTACATACCAGCCGGTAGATCTGCCTGTTTGCAGATTCGTTGTCGCTGCCCACTCTTGTACCATATCGTTAAATTGAAAATATTCACCTTGAAGGAATAAGCCTTTGTAGTGTGCGGAAGCTTCTAGATTTATAAGTTCACGGTTTAAGTCAAACGCAGCACCTCCTGCAGTTGTACCAGAGAGTTTAGGTACGGCCCAGTAGGAAGCACCCACAGCGAAATGTTTTCCTTTTGCAAAATAGGTCTCTGTTCTTTTTGTCTCTTCCCATCCATCAAAAGGTGACAAAATGATCTTGCCGCCATAAAAGAAACTCTGCTTATCTATATTTACACCTTGTGCTGTTGCTTTTGAACCTGTAGCATCTATGATTTTATCGGGTGAAGAGGCTGAACCTGCTGCGAATTGATAATGTATCTTTTTTTTGTAGTCTCCATAGATCTGGGCATTTGAAGCACGACGGTTAAATGAGATGTACTGTGCTGCAGCGTCAGCAACATATGGTCGGTCATAAACAATGACACGAGCTGACTTTACACTCTCTGTTCTTGAGATATCTATCTTTGCACGATAGAATTTAAAATTCACAAGTGAGTTATTAAACGGCTTTTTTATCTTTAAATAGGCATCGCCTACATTGAAACTTCCCTCATCGTTCTCTATACCTTTGTTGGATTTATCATTACGAATATCCATGACAAAAGAGCTATGTTCGCCAAAGCCTGCAGAAACTTCTAACCGTACACGACGCAGATAGGCATCCTGTATGGTTGTGTTTGAAATAAGTGAGCCGTTACTATTGTATTTCTTTGTATTTAAACTTTCAAAGCTACCTTGAACACGGATACCTGCTTTGAACCACATATCAGGTGCATCATAGGGAGTGAACTTCATATTGATATGTGTCTGCTTCCCAAGTAAAAATTCAGGTGATTTTTTATCGATGATAGTGATACCATTGTCTTGTAGTGCAAATAATTGCACACCTGTTGCTAAAAGTCCTGTAATAAAAATGTTGTTTTTCATAGATATTTTCCTAAATATAATTTTTAAAGTTAAAGAGGGGGTTGGTAATATCTATGAAAATATGGGAGGACGAAAATGAGGATCTCTATCTATAAGAGGATGGATCTGCTCTTTAAATAGCTCTAGAGCAGAACAGTGTTGAAGTGTAATAGCTAAAATATTTAAAGTAGAGATAAAAAGAGTTGGTTCACTCTTCTGCTCTTTATCATCACTTTCACTATTATCATCTAGAATGGTTTCGTAATTAAGATTCGAAAAACTCTCTATGGAGTTTATTGTTGAGAATGAAAGAATAGAGAGCATAAGAAGTATTGTAACAATCAATGTTGGTTTATTCATCTGCTGCTCCTTTTTCATTATATTTGACTCTGTTCGCAGGGAAATTATAAGCTCTCAATATTACAAAACGATTACAAGGCTCGACGTATCTTGTAATCATTTTGTAATCTAATTTCTTTATACTTTCATCAGCAAAAATAAAAAAGGAAAATAACACATGAAAAAAATCATTTTATCAGCTTTGGCTGCGTTGAGTTTAGGTTCTATAGCTGCAAATGCAGATACTTTAAAATTATATCAAGATGCAAATGGTCAAGTTTTTACTAAAGCAGGTGAAGGACGTACACTTATCAAAACACCGACTGCAGTTTTTTCTCATGCTGATAAATTGAAATTTGATGGTCAGGCTTTCATAGGGTATAAAAATACAAACTATGCTGCTTCAGGTGTAGAAGATACACAAGATTTTGAAGTTCGTCGTGGTTATTTTCAACTTAAAGCATACCTTTTAGATGATCCAAAATCTTACTATCGTGTGACAATGGACCTTACAAGAGAAGGTGCTACAACTGCAACGACGAACGGTAGTATGATCGTTAGAGCAAAATATGCATACCTGAATCTTAATGAAGTTTTACCATTTACAAGTTTTGAAATCGGTTTGGCTCATCGTCCTTGGCATGATTATGAAGAGCATAACTCTTGGATGTACAGAAGTGTTTCAGAAGTCCTTATTGAAAATCACAACTCTGCACACTTGAGCTCTTCTGCTGATTTTGGTGTAATGGCAAAAACAAGAACAAAATACTTTGATGCAGATTACGGAATCTTCAACGGTGAGGGTTATCATAGTGCGCAAGTAAGTAATGGTATGAGTTTGGAGTGGAGATTTACGGGGCATCTTCTTGGTACACATGGTCATCCTGAAAAAAATACTTATCTTGATGCTTCTTTCTTTGGACAATTAAATCAAAAACATTCACTAAACGCAGTGACGAATCATTATGATGATTTGGACTTTTATGGTCTTCATACAGTCTATAATCAACCATCATTTTTGGTGTCAGCGCAGTATGTTACTTCAACTGATACATCAAAAGATTCTTCATCCACAGGTGAAGTTTCAAAAGGTTCAGGAAGCGGATATAGTGGAAATCTTGAAGGACGTTTAGGTCAAGATCACCAATACAAAGCATTCGTAAGATATGACAAATGGACTCCAGATGTTGTTGATGGTGCAAAAAAATATGCAAAAATAACAGAGATAGCTGGTGTGGCATGGAAACAAAATCGTAATGTCGAATGGGTTGCAAATGTTACTTTAAACAATAATGAGTATCCAACTGGAACAACAAATCCACACAGTACAGCTTATATGCTGACAACACAAATAGACTTCTAATAGACCTTTATGAGGTAAGGCTTTGATGCTTTACCTTCATACATTTAACATCTTTATAAATAAATCATTCAGCCTCTTCTATTATTTCAGCAAATAAAAGTTATCATTCTTCATTAAGTATAGGGATAGTGTTATGTCAAAAGAGATGTTTGAAGTATTGAAAAAAGAGGTAAGAGACGCTGGTCTTTTAGAGAGGGTGCCAGTTCGTGGAAGTGTAGAGATGATCGCAATTATGGTAAGTATGGGACTTATCTATTTTGCAGAGTTTCATTGGAATGCGATTGATATTGCATATCCTTATAAAAGTATTCTTTTAGGGCTCTTTATGAGTTTGGTATTTACTCGTGCGGTCTTTGTCTCTCATGATATTCTTCATAGACAATATTTTAAAGACAAGTCGCTCTCCTTCAAGTTAAGCTATCCTTTTTCTGCAATCATTTTAAGTAACTCATCTTCTTGGTGGGATTTTAAACATAATGTCAATCATCACACATGGTGTAATATAGTCGAAAAAGATGCAGATATAAACGCAATGGATGGAGCTTTTACACATAAAAAAGGTGATAAAGCATGGCTTCGCAAGAGTAAATATCTTGTCTTTTGGGGTGCCATGTTCTTTATGTACCCTGCGTTTATCGCACAATCATACAAGTTTGTAATTACTAGAAAAAAATGGGGTGAATTTGCTTTAATGCTTCTTCACTGGCCTCTTATTTGGGGACCTGTTTTTTATTTTCTTCCATTTAGCGAAGCGATCATCGTTGCATTGACGCTGAATTTTACGCTCTCTCCTTGGCTTGCGTTTGGATTTATTACAAATCATTTAGGATGTGAGGTTTTTGATAATGAGATAGGAAGCCAGCTCTCTTGGATGGAGTTGCAGATGCGAGGTTCACGTTCACTTCGCGGTGGTATGATAGTACACTGGTTCTATGGAGGTCTAAATACTCAGATAGAACACCATCTTTTTCCAAAAGCACCAAGATTCAATCTTTTAAAAGTACAGCAAATTACAAAAGAGTTCGCTAGAAAACATAATATTAATTATTTTGAGACGGGGATTTTAGAAGCGTATGTGCAGATAAACAATGAGTTGAAGAAGTATTAAACTCCTTCTACTCTTAAAACTTTCGTATTTCCAACCATCAATTCAACAGTCATAAAAATTCTTTTAAATACAGATTCTTGACGATACTCCAAGTTATGCTTTTTACAAATATCTTTTACGATAGGCTGCATCTTTTGATAGAAGCTGCTTGGCATATTTGGAAAGAGATGATGCTCTATCTGATAGTTTAAAAAGCCGTGTAAGAAGTCTATGAAATCACTTCCTGTATTGTAGTTTACACTGCCCATAATTTGACGGAGGTAGTACTCTCCTTGTGATTTGTGCGGTGTAGAGAACTGGTAAATGTCTTCTGCTGAATGGTTTGGAACGATCACTAAAAATGAGTGAAGGTTTGCAAAGAACTCACCAAGTACTAAGAAGCCAAACGCAGTAAATACTGCACTCCATCCCCATGGTAAAAAGAGTAGTGGCAGAAAAACGAACTGAAAAAGACCGTATGGCAAAAGATATTCTGTCCAGAGTTCTCGCCCTTTTTTTGTAAATGGAGAGAAATCATAGCTTTGATTTCTGATGTCATTCATATTTTTATTGTCTTTGTTCTCTAAAATTCTTTGCGTATTTGGTGCATAGTAAGCAAGTTTCCAAATACCTGCAAAGATATAAACAACTGCATATTTGAAGAACATCGGTACTTTCGCATTGTGCAGCCACTCTAGGTTCTTTTCAACATTGTCAGGATCATCAAGTTCTCCCAAGTGGTAATGGTGCATGATATTGTGCTCATATGCCCATGCATCTGGTTTGATCCAGTCTAACCAGTCGATATATCTGCGTTTACCTTTAGCAAAGCCTGCTTTTGTATATCTGTGTGGTATATTTGGTACTTTGTCGTAGGCACCGTGTAAGATCGGATGCGTGACATTTGACCAACGTGTAACATTTCCAACGCCGATTAAAAAGGCACCTAAAATTCCAAAAAGCCAAAAATCTAGCGTCGACATTCCTGAATCATAAGTATTCATAATTGTCACGATGGCTATAAGTATAAATCCACTTATTGTAGAAAACCTTCCCCATTTTTCGAGTTTAAGCAAATGCTCAAAATCTTCCTGTCCCACTTCTATCGTTTGTTTGATCGCATCTATGTCTTTTTGTAGCTGCGTTTGATCTACATCTTCGTATCGCGTATATTGGCTCACGTTTTTTCCTAATAGTTATTATTAAGTGGGATTATAATCTATTTTCACTTAATAGTTAATATAACCTAAATATCAATTTGGATAAAATAGCAACAATTATAACAATTTGGAGATTTTATGGACGCAGCCAAATATATTTGGATGAATGGAAAATTTGTAGCATGGGAAGATGCGAAAGTACATGTATTAACACATACAATTCACTATGGTAATGGTGTAATCGAAGGAACAAAGGCATATAAAACCGAGAAAGGGTATGCAATCTTTCGTTTGAACGATCATACAAAAAGACTCAAAGAGTCTGCAAAGATGACACTGATCGATATTCCTTACACTGTTGAAGAGCTAAACGCAGCACAGATAGAGCTTGTACGTAAAAATGAATTTACTGGTGACAATGTATATCTTCGCCCTTTTTCATTTTTAGGTTATGGTGTTATGGGACTTTACCACAAAGATGCACCAGTTGAGACTGCTGTTGCAGCATGGGAGTGGGGTGCGTACCTCGGAGAAGAGGGGATGCGTAAAGGTATCAGACTTAAAATAGTTTCAATGACACGCCCTGCAAACACTTCTAATATGGGTAAAGCAAAAGCAACTGCAAACTATTTAAACTCTCAAATGGCAAAATATGAAGCGATAGACTGTGGATATGATGAAGCACTGCTTTTGGATGATCAAGGGTATGTGGCTGAAGCGAGTGGAGCAGCATTTTTTATGATAAAAGATGGTGAGATAATTACACCTCCAAGTGACAATGCATTAGCATCGATTACACAAAAAATGGTTATTGAGATGGCTGAAGATATGGGTTACACTGTAACACGTCGCCGTATTACAAGAGAAGAAGTTTATGTTGCTGATGAAGCATTTCTTACAGGAACAGCTGCAGAAATCACTCCTATCGCACTTGTAGATGCAAGAGAGATCGGAAGTGGTTCTCGTGGTCCAATTACAGAAAAGATCCAAAGTGGATATTTTGATATTGTATTTGGAAGAGATAAAAAATATGAGCACTATTTAACGTATATTGACTAATATAAAAATATAAATTGCACTTGTGCAGTAGGCTTTCTGTTGAAGAAAATCTATAGTTAGCGGAGACAATGGAATTTTTCCACTGTCGTAATAAATTATAAGGAAATATATTAATGGCATCAGATATGAATGACTATTTTAATAAAAAAAAGAGTGAGGGCGGTGGTTACAAAGAGCCTAACTCAGGTGGTGGTAACAGTGGCGGTCCAAAAGGCCCGCAGATGCCAAATGTAGATTTTAATTTTGGTGGTGGGAAAGCTGCGGCTATTTATGTGTTGATAGCCATAGTAGTCATGCTTGTTCTTGCAAAACCGTTTACGATCATCCAAGAGGGTGAACGCGGGATCTTAAGTACAAACGGAAAATATCAGGATCAAGCACTGCTTCCTGGTTTGCATTTTATCGTTCCTGTCATTCAAAGAGTTTACATCGTCGATACAAAAGTACGTATCATCAACTATGCTAACAGAATCGAGACGAACTCCAACGCATCAGGTATTATTACAAAACCTGCTATTACAGTTCTTGATAAACGTGGTCTACCAGTTTCAATCGAACTTACTGTTCAATATAGACTTAATGCACAATTTGCTGCACAGACCATTTCAAACTGGGGCTTTAGCTGGGAAGATAAGATCATCAATCCTGTTGTTCGTGATGTTGTTCGTAATGTTGTAGGAAAGTATGATGCTGAGTCAATTCCAGTACAGCGTAATACAATAGCAGCAGCTATTGAACTAGGGATTCAAGACAGTATTAAAAGTCTGAAAAACTCTCCTGTAATTTTACAATCTATTCAACTACGTGACATCATTTTACCGAAAAAGGTAAAAGACCAGATAGAACGCGTACAACTTGCAAAACAGGAAGTGCAACGTGCTGAACAAGAAGTACAACGTGCAAAACAAGAAGCACTCAAACGTGCAGCAGAAGCACAAGGTGTAGCAGATCAAGCAAGAATTGAGGCTCAAGGTAAAGCAGATGCGATCACAATTAATGCAGATGCACAGGCAAAAGCAAATCTGTTGATAGCTAAATCGTTGACTAAACAGCTTTTAGAACTTGAGCAGATGAAAATTCAAGGCAAATTCAATGATGCTCTGAGAGTGAACAAAGATGCAAAAATCTTCTTAACACCTGGCGGATCTACACCAAATATCTGGGTAGATATGAAAAACGCAAAACAAAGAACAACGGCGAAATAGTTATGGATGAAATTTTAAACAGAGTAGATTGGGATAAACAAGAGCTTCTTCCTGTCATAGTACAGGAGAGCACTACAAATGAAGTCTTGATGATGGCTTACATGGATAAAGAAGCCTTAGAACTCTCTCTTAAAACAAAAACAGCACACTATTTTTCAAGAAGCAAACAACGCATCTGGAAAAAAGGTGAAAGCAGTGGACATACACAGGAGATAGAATCATTTTTTATTGATTGTGATAACGATACATTGCTTATAAAAGTAAAACAACATGGTGTGGCTTGTCATACAGGACGTAAGTCATGTTTCTTTACGGAACTTGAAAGCGGTGATATTAACTCTGAAGTTGAGATCGATACGCAAGAAGCATATGGTGTCATAGATACACTCTATCATACCATTCAAGAGCGTAAAAATGCAGACCCTAAAACATCATGGACCGCAAAACTGTTAAGTAAAGGCGAAAATACGATTTTGAAAAAAGTTGTGGAAGAGGCCGGCGAGTACTGTTTTGCACATAAAGATAATGATGAAGGTGAGATGGTCTATGAAGCAGCTGATCTTACATATCATATGTTAGTAGCGCTTGCTTCAAAAAATATCTCTCCTGATAGAATCAAACAAGAACTTGCTCGTAGATTTAATATGAGTGGGATTGCAGAAAAAAACTCTCGAAAAGATTAGAGGTTTTTTATGAAAGCAAAAATCAGTGCCTTTGTTCATAATCTATTGATTTATGATTATATTCTTTTTGGTGCTGTTTTTGCTCTTTTTATTCTTTTTATCATCCTTGCCATTTTAGTTCGTAAAAGGCTTGGCTTCGCACTCTTTTTTCTTCTTTTTGGGTTTGTGATCTTAGTAGCAGGTCCAACAGTAGGTTATTTTCAAATGCATAAATACCTTTTTAAGAACACAACAAAACTTATCTCTGAAAAAAAACTCAATTTTGTTCAAGCTATCGTTGTGCATGGTGAGTTGAAGAACGAGTCAAGATTTTATTTTAATAAGTGTGAAGTGACTGCGAATGTTTATAAGCTTACTTCTAACAAGTGGAAAAATTATATTTTTAGATTAAAACCTTTTCAGCACAGCACTCTTATAATACACGATATACCCAAAGGTAGCAGTAGAGAATTTAAACTCTTTGTAGAGCCTTTTAGATACTCTAAAGAGTATAATCTTACATTAGAGGCGAGTTGTATATGAGTTTATTTAATATTTGGCATTATGTAGTGCTGGGAGTTGTCCTAATTCTTTTTGTAGTGGGAATAATCCGTTCTTTGCAGGAAGATAATCCAAAGATGAAGTATTCTATGCTTTTTACAGTGATTTTGACATCACTGTTTTTGGCTGTTTTTTCTGTATTTGTGGTAGATAAATATACAAAGAATGTAAAATTATATGATTTAAAAAATAGAAGATTGCTAAGTATTGAAAAAATAGCATATAGCGGTACAGTAAAAAATGTTGGTAATTACCCTATTGGCAAAGTTATCTTAGAGATTAAACTAGTCAATAAGGGACATGCTACAGGAAATGTAAAAGGAGGGAACTTTTATAAACCAAGTGGACTTTTAGAATTTTTCTCAAGTGGACTTGGAATAGACAAAAGTAAACCACAAACAGTTGTCAAAAAATTTATTGTAGCCCGTAATCTAAAACCAGGTGTGAAAAAAAGGTTCCGAGTCTATTTTGACTATCCGCCATATTTTCGAAGTGTAGCGCAGTTTACAAAAGTGACTGGACGTTAAAATAGTTTTAGTATTTTAAGCCTACTTTCTTTAGTGCTGCGTTTATATTTTTTACCTGTTGGTTTTTATTTTTACACCATTGTGGTGCTAAAAGAGAGCTGTCATCAATTCCAGCAGTTACTCTTTGTACTGTAACATTTTCTGGCTTCATAATGATAGATTTTACAAGTACATCAAGATACTCTTCTTCTGTAATAGGTGTAAATTCACCACGCATAAATTCATTGGCAAGGGCTGTTTTTTTAACAACATATAAAGGGTGGTACTTGACTGAGTCAATACCCCACTCATATGCCTGTTTTGAGGTTTCAAGCATCATCTCCTGCGTTTCATCAGGAAGACCAAATATCAAATGCGCACAAACGTTTAAACCAGCTTCTTTTGATTTGATTATCCACTCTTTAACATTGGCACTGTCATGTCCACGATTGATCTTCTCAAGTGTCTGATCGTAAACGGATTGAATACCAAACTCGATCCAAATCTCTTTATCTTTAGCAAGTTCGCTAAGGTACTCAAGGGTTTCATCTGTTATGCTGTCTGAACGTGTCCCAATACTAAGACCAACAACATTATCAAAAGATAGAGCTTTGTCATAAAGAGCTTTTAGGGTCTCAAATGGGGCATAGGTATTTGTAAATGATTGGAAATAGACTAGAAATTTTTCTGCTCCATACTCCTGCGTTTGACGTTTTGATATAGCTTGGAATTGGAGTTCTAGTTGTTCTAATTGTTTTGCTAAAAAAGGGTTCTCTTTAGAATCAAGATTAAGGTGAAAACCTTTGAGCTCCTGTACTGCATCAGTACTTGCGGAAAAAGAGTCGTTCTCACAAAATGTACAGCCTCCACGCGCGACCGTACCATCTATGTTGGGACATGTAAAACCTGAAATATTGATGCCTACCTTGTAGACTTTTGCATCAAATTTCTTTTTGAGATAACTCCCAAATGTATATATTTGCTCCATTAAACTATATATTTTCCAGTAAAACAAGCTGTACAGTAGATGTCTTCTGTAGCATTTACACTTCTTAAAAGTGCCTCCGCATCCAGATAGGCAAGAGAGTCTGCTTCAATATAGTCACAGATACCCTGTGTAGACATATTTGCAGCAATGAGGTTCTCTTTGCTTGGTGTATCTACACCGTAAAAACAAGGATCCGTTGTTGGAGGAGATGATACACGCATATGTACTTCGGTTGCTCCTGCTTCTTTGAGCATTCTTATGATTCTTCTTGATGTTGTTCCTCTTACTATAGAGTCATCAACAACAATAACACGTTTGCCTTTGATGATATCTGTCATAGGGGAAAGTTTCATTTTTACTTTCAGATCACGCATCTCTTGTGTTGGCTCGATAAATGTACGACCAATGTAGTGGTTACGCATGATACCCATCTCATAAGGGATACCGCTTTCTTGAGCATATCCAATTGCAGATGGAACTCCACCGTCTGGAACAGGGATAACAAGATCCGCGTCAATAGGCTCGATACGTGCGAGCTCTTTACCCATATTTTTTCTTGTTTCATAAACGGACTGACCAAATACAGATGAGTCAGGACGTGCAAAGTAAACGTACTCAAAGATACAGTGTTTAGGAGTCGGTTCAAATACTTTTATGCTGATAGGTTCTTTTTTATCTTCAAATATGAGAAGTTCACCAGGTTCTACGTCACGGATAAATGTTGCACCGACAAGATCAAAAGCACATGTTTCACTTGCAACGATATAACCGCCATTACTGAGTCTACCAAGGCTTAATGGACGAAAACCATGTCTGTCACGCATAGCGAACATTTTTGTTCTACTTAAAAATACAAGTGAAAATGCACCTTCTATTTTATGTACAGCATCTATGATACGTTCAAGAAGCTTCTCTTTTTCACTCTTGGCGATAAGGTGAATAAGATTTTCTGTATCCATAAAAGTTTGAAAGATCGCACCACGTTTGATAAGTCTGTTTCGTACCTCTTCTGCGTTTGTAAGGTTTCCGTTGTGTACTATTGCCATTTCGCCTAAATCATATCTTGCAAATACAGGTTGCGCATCTAAAATAGAGTCGTTTCCTGCTGTAGAGTATCTTGTATGCCCGATGGCACTGTTACCTTGCAGGGTCTTAAGATTGTTTTCATTGAAAACCTTCATTACCAGACCACGATCTTTAATAGTATGTACCTTATGCCCGTCAGCAGAGCTGATTCCTGCTGCTTCTTGTCCACGATGTTGGAGAGCATGGAGAGAAAAATAAGCTAATTTTGAAGCCTCTTCATGACCAAAAATTCCAACAACGGCACACTTTTCATTCATATTTTCGCGCAAATCTTATCCTTAGTAGAGTGGAAGTTAATTATTAATGCAATTATACTCAAAATTTCTATAATAAATATGAAAGTAGTTTGAATTAGTTTATCTGTTTCAGTTTACTATGAAGTGTTTATTGGAACTAAAATTGCTATAATTTCTTAATAGATTTGGAAGAAATAGAAGAAAAGGGCCAGAAACTGTGAATATTGTTTTACGAAATAATCTCATTTTAGTTACTACCGACTTTGAAACTTTAAATACAGAGTGGATGATAGAGTTTTTAAACAGACACTCTAGAAGTATGCTTTTTCTTTCCAAAGCGGTACTTGTTTTTAGAAATGAGGACCTGCAGGATGACAGAGTTGAATTCCTTTCCAAACTGAGTCAATATCATGCTCAAAAATATGATTTTGATCATGAATTCTTTTTACGTTCTATGCTCAAATTTGGCAATCATCCAATCAGGGTAGAACTTGAGAAGGAGCTAGAACCTGAGAGTGTAGAGGTAAAACTCTATGCTTATGATAAAAATACAGTGCTCATTACATTAAACACACCAAACGCATGGGTACTAAACTATATGCGTTCACAACTCGAAGTCTATGTGGAACGTGGAACAGATATCTCTTTGGTCGTTGATGTCAGTGATTATAAAGCAAAAGGAAGACTTGAACGTACACTTAATAAGCGTCATATTCTGCATTATCAGATACGCTATGTATATGATAACCATTTTATGTCTAAGCTCTATTCAGATTTTGCCAATTACAGTTTTGGTGATTTGACGCAGGATTCTGAAGTAGCAGTGAACAAACATTTCTATACGGTGTTGGAATGCCCTGTAGGTGCTTCTCAAGACGCCTTGAAAAAAAGTTATAAGAAGCTGGTAAAGGTCTATCATCCCGATACTGTTTTTCATGATGATCCAACGATGCTGCAACACTATACACAAAAGTTTCAACTTCTGCAAGAAGCCTATCAAGCACTGCGTATCGTCAGCTGATAAAGTCCTCAACAACTCTTTTCTTATCGCTATTTTTAAGTAGACTCATAAAATCATCACTACTGTAGAGTGCAAGTTTGGCACTCTGCATCTGTTGCAACTCTTTTGAAAAACCTCTTTTTGAAAAGAGAATGATCTGTGTCGGATCAATGCCCAATTTTTTGCACTTGTCATTAAGTTTATGCAGCTCTTTTTTATTGACCTTATGATTTGTCCACTTACACTCACCAATGTAGATCTCTCCACTCTGGGTTAGAGTAAGAATATCTATCTCTGTTTTTGCATCCCAGTAGCTTCCTGAGCTTGTGATCTGGACATCACGCAGGTGATAGTTCAAGAGGACCTCTGAAAGCTCTTCATAGACCAAACTTGTATAGCTGTTGCGTTTGAGTGCAAACTCCTGCAAGACTTTTTTATAATCTCCCTCTTTGATAGTACGGATATTAGGTTGGATAAAGTAAAACCAAAACCGGATAAATGGATGGGTAAAGAGTACCTTATGGGAGATGCGGTATCGTGCTTCTTCTTTTTTGAGTTTTTTGTGTGGATAAAGGTTACGTGGATGCTTTTCTCTTGAGTACTCCAGCTGTATGATGCCTTTTTCTTGAAAATATTGCAGGGCTGCACCGCCATTTCCGTTGTTCAGTCCTGCTTTGTTAAACGCAGAGAATATTCTTCTGTCACCTGTTGCCAAAGCTTTTAGAAGTCTTTTATTGGCATCATTTGCGAGGGTGATCTCATCGATTTTTTTATTGAGAATCTCAAAGTTATCCAAAATAAGTGATTGAATGAGTACAGATATATCTTCGGTAGTGTCAATCTGCCAGTTCACTCCTCCAAAAATAGAAAAATAAGCGATCTGTGCTTCCATATCCTGCGGATAGTTTTTAAAATAAAATGCACGAAATTGATTGAGTAGTTTTTTATTTGACATTAAGGATGTGTTTCTATACTTGAAGATGGTTTTGAAAAATAGTACCCTTGAGAATATTCGATATCCAACTCCTCTATGATCTTTTGAATCTCTTGATTTTCAACAAACTCTGCAATGACCTGTATGTTCATTGTATGTGCAAATTTTGCAATCGCTTTAACGATCTGTAAACTTTTTTTATTATTGAGGAGTGTTTTGATATATTTTCCATCGATTTTAATAAAATCAATATCTATCTCTGTGAGTCTTTCAAAATTAGAATACTCCACTCCAAAATCATCAATAGCTAGTTTAAAACCAAGAGCTTTTAGTTGATTCAGCTGCTTGATATTGTTTTTTGTACCATTGGATGTAATCCCTTCGAGTATTTCAAGGGTAACTCTTTGTGGCTGGAGATTATATTTTTTTAATGTATCGAGTAGTAGATCTTTCAATTTTTTGGTAGCTAAGTCATGTTCAGTGATATTTATGGATAGTTCTATCTCTTGTGGAAGTGTTGCAAGATAAGCAAAACTTTTTTCGATCATGATATTTGTTATTTCATGAATAAAACCACTGCTTTGTGCGACATTGATGAAGTAGTAGGGTGAGTATATTTCACCATTGTGCTCTAAACGGGCAAGTGCTTCGTATTTATAGATTTTTTTGCTTCTATTGTCATAGATTCCTTGGAAGTAAGGGAGAAGTTTTGTACCGTCCTCTCTGTATATCGCTTCATATAAGAGAGGATTGAATTTAATAAAGTTGCTGTCAATACTTTTTTCTCTATAGTACATAAAATGAGAAAATGGATGCTCTTTTGCTTCGTGTACAGCTATTGATAGTTTTGAGATTATTTTATCTAGTTTTGTAGGTGCTACACCAAATGCAAAAGAGAGTTGAATGCTTAAATCCGTTTTTTTGATCTTAATAGGTTCATTTGAAAAGCTTTCTTTTAATTTTTTGATCTCTTCTTTAGGGTTATCGGAAAAGAAAAGAAACTCATCTCCATTTAATCGATAAATTTTTCTTTGTAATAGGTTCTCTACACGTTGAGTACATATTCTTAAAATCATATCACCAGTATCAAATCCATAATAGGCATTCAGTTTACTAAAGTTCTTTATGTTGAAAATTACAGTTTTTGTATCCATATTGTCAAGTCTGTCAATATCATATTTTGTTTTTTTATAGGCACCTGTAGCAGTGTCAATGTATAGCAGTCTTGTTTTTTCTTGAAGCTGCTTTTTGACTTCTGAATCCAAATTCTGAATCAGTGTAATGTTCTTTTTATACTCTTTGAGTGCCAGATAAACAATGGCTAAGAATAGAAGAGAGAAGAGTAGTAAAATAAGATTTAAAAGTGCTTTCTTTTGAGCTAAATGATATTTATCCTGGATAAATGCTACATAGTAGGCAATAGTCTTATGAGAAATATTTTTAATTGGAACCCTGACAACGTAATAACCAGGTTTAAAGTATGAACTTGAATTCTTAACATATCGAAAAAGATCATTTTGTATGAAATATTTTATGCCATATTCTTTAAGAAGTTTAATTGTTTGTGGATGGATGTCTTGATTCGCTATATTATAATTCTCTATAAAGAGATTTGAGAGGGAGTAATGAAGACGGTCATGAAATTTCTTATCAACAATGATGGCTGAATAGATATCACCTTCTTGCAAGGTTTTGACTATGGAATTGAAAAAGGTCACTGCTTCTATAATACCTAAAAACTTATGTTCTTTATTGTAGATCGGAACGATGCCTTTAAACGTTACACTAAATTTCCCAACACTTATACCATGTAGAGGTGTTGGGTGTTGGTAGAGTATTTTAAGGTCATCACGTACTTTTAAGATGTAGTTTCCTAAATCGTTTTTTGTCCATGAAAAATATCTTTGGCGTCCATCTTTATCAACGATATGAATATGAATATTATGATATTTCAGGTACTCTTTAGGAATTCTGATGAAGTTAGAAGTGTAAAATTTTGAGTAATCTTTCTTTTGCAGTGTTTGTATTAATTGTTGATTTTGTGCCAAATTTTTTGCAATAGCAAAGGTATTTGAACTTTTTTGTCGAATAAGTGTTGATATTTCATCTTTTACTGCTTGTGTATAACTTTTTTCGCTATTGTAGATATAGTTTTGCAAAAGAAAAAAATAAAGAATAAAGAATAAAAAGAATATTATAAGAAAAAGATAGATATATTTTTTCGTTTTAATAACCATTAAGAACTCTTTTAATTAGTTGAACTAATAGTATATCTTAATAAAAATAATATATTGATTGATTAGAGAGGTTTAATTGAAATTATTTGACGAGCTAAATAGTAAAATTGATAAAATTGTCTTAATCTTTACCTTGGTTGTTCTTGCGTTGTCATTATACTTTGTCTACTCGTTAAGACACTCTTACTTACAAAAAGAGACCGTGCAGTCTCTTGATAATGCTCTTTTTCTAACAAGGAATCTTTTAGAAGAAGAAGAACAGCATGCACTCTCCCTCTCTTTACTCCTCTCTCAAGATAGAACTTTTTTAGAGGCTTTTTACAATAATGATAGAAAACAGGTATTTGAAATAATCAATAAAAAGATAAAGAGCCTAAAGAAATTGCAGGGTTATAGATTTGAAGTTCAAGTCCATGATGCTGATCTGCATACCTATGTTAGAAGTTGGGATTACTCTATAAAAGATGTTCCTTTGGCATCATTTCGTAAAGGACTTGTACTTGTTAAAGAATCCAAGAAGCCATTGGTATCCATTGAAATTGGAAAACGTTTAAATATCAAAGCCATCTCACCTATCATTAAAAATGGTGTATTCTATGGTTCGATCGAAGTTATTGAAAGTTTTGAGCATTTACAAAAAAAACTTGCAGAACATGGATATGCACTCTTTATACTCTTAAACCAAAAATACTCAAAAATTGCTACCAGTTTAAAGAATCATCCTATTATCTTAAATAAATTTATACTTGTCAATAAGAGTTATGATAAACATACTTTGCAAAGTTTAAAACACTCAGCATTGAGTAAGTTACAAAGTTATGGATATTTTACGAAAGATGATTATGCCTTTGCATATTTTAGTATAAAAAACTTTTCAAATAAAAACTTGGGGTATTTTGTTGTCGTTTTACAAAATAGTGCACCGCTACTGCTGAAATCTTATGATGAAAATATTAAAAATGATATTAATGGTTCAAAGGTGATTATACGATGAAAATCTTATTGTTAGAAGATGATATAAGTTACAAAGAGACAATACATGAATATCTTGAAACATTGGGGTATAGTGTTCAAAGCTTTGAAAATGGTAATGACGTTGTGGATGCTATTCATGATACAAAATTTGATCTATTATTGTTGGATATCCGTGTTCCAGGGATGAGCGGTTATGATATTGTAAAGATGTTACGAGAAAATAAGAACAATGTTCCTGTGATCTTTATTACTTCATTGACCGATATTAATAATTTGAGCATTGGATATGAACTTGGATGTAATGATTATATTCGCAAACCTTTTGCTGCACAGGAGTTGAAATATCGTGTTGAACAGGTGTTGAAACTTTTTTATTTTCATTCAAATGAGAAAGAGATCGACCTAGGTAATGAATATATCTATAAGTTGGAACAAAAAGCACTTTTTTACAAAGATGATCATGTTGTTTTTACACCAAAAGAACAAGAGCTTTTAGATTATTTGATAATGCATTTGAATGAATATATCTCAACAAAGAGATTGTGGGAAGATGTATGGCAAGAGAAAATGGTCACTGAAGCCGATATTCGAATGTGTATTAAAAAAATTCGTGATAAAACAGAAGCAGATTTTATTATAAGTAAGAAAGGGTTTGGGTATAAAATTGATAGAAAAAGATAAACATTATATCTACACCTTAGCATTCTTTTACTCTATGTTGATAGTAATTGTCGTAAGTATTCCTGCATTTTTTTATATTTCAATAGAAAAGAAAAGTTATAAACAGACACAAATGCAGAGTTTAGAACGTTATGCATATGGTGTTCAAAAAAGTATCTATGATTTTTCACGTACAACTGAGCACGTGTTCAACTTTCCTCGTTCCTTATTCTATACAGCTTGTCTTTATGATGCTAAGGGAGAAGAGATCTTCGCAACTGATAGACAACTCTGCTCTGAACATATTGACGCATCACAACAAAGTAGATTATTAAATAAAAAAATTATTTTAAGTCCAAATCGATTACAAGCAAAGTATCTATTGATTTTAAAAGAATTTTCTTATAAAAGCATCTATGTTAAAGCATTCGTGTCAGCACTTTTTTTAGGCTCTATTGTATTTTTCATGACACTCTTTTTTATTCGTGTCAGTCAGAGGCCTCTAGAGAGAATAAATAGGTATTTGCATGTTTTTTTCAATGATGCAATGCATGAGTTGAAAACTCCTTTGGGCGTTATGCAGCTTAATCTTGAGATCTTACGTTCACAAGAAGAGAACAAGGTCTTGAGAAGGGTATATAACAGTATGCAGAGTATGATCTTGATCTATGAGGATATTGAATATCATATTAAACATACACATGTGAAATATTCTCCAGAGAAGATAGATTGTTCACTTTTTTTACAAAACAGGATAGATGTTTTTTCAGATATTGCGAGAGTGAAAGATATTAATATTAAAAAAGAGATCAGTCAAAATATTATCCTTTATATAAATCGCATTGAACTACAAAGAATTATTGACAATACGCTCTCCAATGCAATTAAATACAGTCCCAAGAAGACGGAAATATTAGTGAAATTATATGTGGAAGATGAAAATATCGTTCTATATGTACAAGATCATGGAATCGGAATACAAGATACACAGAAAATTTTTAAAAGATACCAACGTGAAGATGTGATTCAAGGTGGGTTTGGAATAGGACTTGATATCGTAAAGCATATATGTGATAAAAACAATATTGACATCAATGTACAGACAAAACTCCATCAAGGTAGTACTTTTATCTATAGATTTCCTAAAACTTAGTAAAAAAAGCTCTTTAATTACGCAAAAGTTACGTTGTACTTGTTAGTATTATAGAAGTTTACGTGAAGGGGAACAAAATGAAAACAAAAATATTAAAACATTCCTACAGTGCACTTGCATTGTTAATAGTCGGATCAAGTCTTATGGCTGCAAATAGTTCTGCACCAAAAAATTATCCTGCCGGAGAGGTAGGAAAAATGGTAAAACTAGGTGAAGATATCTTAGCGCATACTAACACACACCCTCTGACAAAAGATATGGTCGGTGATAATTTGCAGTGTACAAGCTGTCACCTAAAAGGTGCAGATGGTAAGCCTGGTACTGCAACTGGAATAGGAACTTTTATAGGAACTGCAACGGCTTTTCCTGCATACTCAAAAAGAGAAAAAACAGTACAGTCTCTTCAAGATAGAATTAACAACTGTTTTATGAGAAGTATGAATGGGAAACGTCCTATTGTAGATACAAAAGCAAGTATGGCAATGGCAACTTATATTACTTGGCTCTCTGAAGGACTTCCTATGAAAATGGATACAAAACGTCCATGTAGTCCAAAAAACAGTAATAGATGGGCAAAAAATGCTAAAAAGTTTGCAAAAATACAAAAGAAAGCTACACATGCGAACTATGTTAACGGTAAAAAGCTCTTTGAAGCAAAATGTGCGATGTGTCATGGTAGTGATGGTGCAGGAGTAGGTGCATTCCCTCCACTTTGGGGACAAGATAAAAATGGACACTGGCTTGCTTATAATACAGGTGCAGGTTTGAGTAAACTTAATAAAGGTGCTGCATGGGTTCAATCAAATATGCCACTTGGACAAGGATATACTCTTAAAGATCAAGAAGCGGCAGATATTATGCTTTATGTAGATGCGCAACCTCGTGCTGATTTTAATCTTCAAAAAGGTCTTTTCCCTGCAGATAAAATGGGTTATTACAACTCAAAAGTTCTTCATGAAAAACATTCTGTAAGAAGTAACTTTAAACAATTTGGTCTTGATGTGGATAAAATTCGCGGCGATCACAAAATAAAATAAGAAAGGTTCTATAATGCAAATGTTAAAAACAAATAAAATAATCATCTCATTGGCGACTTTGTCTGTTCTTGCAGCTGGCTTAAACGCAGCTGACTGGCTCTCTATAGCTGGAACAGAACCTTCTATGATAAAAGTAGATGGAAAAAAGGTACAAAATAGAAATAATAAACCACATTTTTGGGGATTTATTCAGGTCGGTTATCAAAAAGATTATGGTACGATTTTTCAAAAAGGTGGTAAGAATTTAACACCATTTGTAATGATCGCGCCAGATCTGAACTATCAATCTGGTTTTGAGGTCAATCGTGCACGTTTGGCTGTACGTGGTATGATAGATAAAGATAATAAATTCAATTATTTCTTTATGACAGAGTTCGGTGAAGATGGGATTACAAGTCCTGCAGGACATGCTACACATAATTATCTTACAGATGCTTCTATCACATACAGAGGTGTACCTTATGTTAATGTAAGAGTAGGACAGTTTAAATATCCAGGTTCTGAAGAGGGTATGCGTGCCGTTTTCGCTTCTGAATATCGTAACTTCTCTACAGCAGGAAACCAACTTCTATTGGAACGTTTTTTACCAAACAATGCAACAGCAGTTAAACCAGGAGTCTATCAAGCGGCAACTGAACAATCTGTAGGAGCATATCGTGATCGTGGTGTTGAACTTTTCCATACACAACATATTCAAAAAGATATTACTGTTTCTGTAGCAGCTATGGCGGGAAATGGTACTGGGCTTAGTTCTACGAACGCTTCTGGTGATTTGACATACTATGGATATCTTGCGAGTGAATACCTCTTTGGAAAAGGTAGAGGATATTTTACAGAGTCCGTTAAAGGTTTCGCTTGGTATCAAAACGGAAAAAGACAACTTAATAACAACAATTATACTAGAGAGAGATATGGAATCGGGCTAGATTATTTTCATAATGGTCTACGTGTAGATGTTGAATATATTAAAGCAAAAGGTATGATATACAATGGTGCAAAAGATGTTGATGCAGATCCTTATGGAACTGATTGGCAGTATCAAATTGCAGCATCTAAAAAGAATGAAGCTGATGGTGGTTATGTAAGTGCACAGTATTATGTGTTACCTAAAAAAGTAGAGGTTCTTGCTCGTTATGATTATTTAAATCGTTTGACAAACCTTCACTCAGCAGGTGGAGAACGAGATTTTAAAACAACAACAGTTGGTCTCTCTTATCACTTTAAAGGTCCAAACAGAATAGATCTAAACTATGCTTTTAGAGATATTACTGCGCCTAATAATGCAAAAGCACAAAAAGTACTTGATAATGGAGGAAATCTTCTTTCACTTCAAGCAACATTGAAATTTTAAAGTTCTGAAGCAAATTTAATGGCATCTATGCCATACTTCTCACGTAAAGCTTGAGAAGATTTGCTGAGTTCATGCATCTTTTGTTCATCATCAAATCCGATGAGCGAGAGTTCTTTACGTGAATGTTTTGTAAAACTTGAACAGTTAATGGAGAGGCGGATAACATGAAGTCGCTTTTGTTTATCCGCCTCTTTAAAGAGTTTCAAGCACAAAGCATCAAACTTTTGTTCGGTAAATATCTCTGCTTGTGAGACATTAATATGTGATCTTTGATTCATTTCATAATGAATGCTGAGGTGAAAAACTGTAGGAATGACATTGAGCTTAAAGATAGCAAAAGAGAGATGTCTAGCCAAAATATGCACTCTTCGTTGTAGCTCTTCTCTCTCAAAAAGAGGATCGAAAGTTCGAGAAATACCGATAGATTTTCTCTCATGCTTCATTTCAATAGCTGCATCTGTCTCACCATTTACCCGTTTGTAAAGTTCTTTTGCATAAGGTCCCCAAGATTCAATAGTGCCACGTCTTTTACGGAGTTCTCCAAGTGTTTTAATCTGTACGCTGTGAAGTTTTGCTTTCATACTTTTGCCTATACCAGCGAAATTTTCTACTTTTATAGGGTCTACAAATATATCAAATTCCCATTCATAGATGGTTTTACAAGCAAATGGCTTGGCGTATGTTGTGGCGAGTTTGGCGATATAGCGTGTTTTTGCCGCACCAATAGAGACGGGAAGTTTAAGCTCTTTTTTTATTTCATGCCGAAGGTTATCGATAAATTGCGGGACATCTTCATCTTCAATCCAACCACTCAGATCTCCATAGAATTCATCAATACTCGCTTGTTCTATCAGGGGAATCTTTAAAGAGAGAAACTCATGCAGTTGATGAGAAAGTTTTTGGTAGAGAGACATATTTGGTGCTTTGATGATAAGTGCAGGACATAACTGTAGTGCTTCACGAATGCTCATCGCAGTTTTGATGCCGTAAGCCCTTGCTTCGTAGCTTGATGTCGTTAGAATGCCCCTTACTCTTCCATCTGCATCCTTAAACGCAGCGATGTCATCATCTTTCTTTTCATAGGCTTTGTAAAAGGTCGGTACAAAACTCCCCGAGTTTTCAAAGTTGACAGTTTGATTCTTTGCCTCTTTATTGAAGATCTTTGTGTCACTTCTTCCGCCGATAGCTACAGGTTTGTGCTCAAGTTCAGGATGGAGTATTCTGGTGGCACTTACAAAGAAACAGTCGATATCTATATGAATTTTCATAACACTAGTCTACATTAGTTTTTTAAAAAGAGAATAATCTATTGCATATTGCCAAAATTTGATTATAATTCCAAAAAAATATGAAGGATAAGAAAATGGCACAAGTACCAGAAAATGTAGGATGTGAAAATCCTGACTGTATAGCAAAAGATGAGTGTAAAAGACAAGTGATTGCTAAGAACGGAACAGCAGTAGAGATAAGAACTTTCGGTGGAACAGCTGAAAAAAAATGTGGTAAGTTTTTACAAAAATAGATAACTTTTGAAATATTTACTTCTGTGTCTCATAATCTTTTTTAACGCATGCAGCATAAAAAACTATGAGCACAGTGATACAAAGATCGTCACGATAAAATCCCCAAAGATAAAATTTTCAGATATTGGTTATGTTCGTCACTCTGGTGATGCGATTGAGCTAGAGCTTTTTATAGCAGGACATGTTTTTCAAAAAATTCATATCAATAGAATGATCTGTGTAGAAGAGGGCTGTATGAGCAAGCATAGTTTTAACAGCCAATATCTCAACGCTTCTTATCCAGATGATATTTTACAAAATATTATTTTGGGGGATCTTATTTACGACGGAAAGAATAAGGTAAAAACAGCTGATGGTTTTACTCAGCTTATTCATAACAAAGATGTAGATATTAAATACCGTGTGAACTCACAAGAGAGTTTCTTTAAAGATAGAAAAAATCATATTATAATCAAAATCAAGGATGTACAATAGATGTCAATGAAAGATAAAAAATTCGTAGGTGCTCATGTAAGTGCTAGCGGCGGAGTCTATAATGCACCGTTAAACGCAATGGAAATAGGTGCACGTGCTTTTGCTCTGTTTACTAAAAATCAAAGACAATGGGTAGCAAAACCACTTGATACAGAGACTATCGACAAGTTTAAAAAAGCACTTGATGAGAGCGGTATTTTACCAAAACATGTATTGCCTCATGACTCTTACCTTATCAATCTTGGTCATCCTGAAGTTGAAAAACTTGAAAAATCAAGAGCTGCGTTTATCGATGAGTTGGAGCGTTGTGATCTACTTGGGCTTGACAGACTAAACTTTCATCCGGGAAGCCATCTGGAAAAACTTACAAAAAAACAGAAAGAGGATGCTGCGTTTATAGAATCTATTGAAAACAGATGTCTGGACGTTATTGCAGAGTCTATCAATATTGCTTTGGATAAGACAAAAGGTGTCAAAGCAGTGATCGAGAACACGGCAGGACAGGGAAGTAACCTTGGGTATAAGTTCGAGCATTTGGCGCATATAATCGAACAGGTAGAAGATAAGAGCCGTATCGGTGTCTGTATCGACACCTGTCATATGTTTACTGCAGGCTATGATATTAGAACAAGGGAAGCCTATGACAATACATGGAACGCTTTTGGTGATATTGTAGGTTTTGAATATTTAAGCGGTATGCATATCAATGATTCCAAACCGCCTTTAGGTTCTAAAGTTGATAGACACCACTCTCTTGGAAAGGGTGAGATCGGATTGGATGCATTTCGTTTTATTATGAACGATGAGAGAATGAATGATATTCCTCTTATTTTAGAAACAATTGATGAGACGATTTGGAAAGAAGAGATAGAGCTTTTGTACTCTTTTGTTGATTAGGATTTTACTGCGTTACCACTTTTTATAGTGGTAACCAGAATAAGAATATTAATAACTCTCGTTGAGTAGAGTAGTGTCAACTACAGGGATAGTAGCCCCTTTTGAACCAACAAAGGTTGCTACCTGTGTCTGCATACTTTTAAGCACATCGATCTCAGTTTGTGTTGGAGTCTCAGTCGGATTTTGATTTGGTCTTAAAATAGAACTGTGATGACCAGCTGTATATCTTGCTGTTTTATTTGGTGCAGATAGATCGCCATTGTTTCCGGTAAGTGTTGATGCTTGTAAATATGCTACAAGAGGATCAGTTCCTGCGAGTGGTGCAGTTGCTACTTTGTTTGGAATTACTTGATCGGAAAGGTGACCTGTTTGAGTGTCTCCGACTACTTCGATAGCAAATACTTTTTGTTTTGCACCCACTGTTAAAGCATAGTTAATAGGATCTCCATCATCAATAACTGTTTGTGTTGCAAGCATAAACGCAGCATAGTCAGCTGTTCCTTTTATAACACCTTTTTTTGCAAGTCCTGCTTCAATTATAGGACCAAATGCTGCAGAGTGATTTAAAAGTTGTGCGATTCCTCCACCTGGCATAGCTAGTGTAACACTTTCTAAGTTAGCGTGAGCGAGAAAACCAAATGGTGCGATAGTACCAAGAGAATGTCCTACAAAAGCAACACGTGAAGCATCAAATTTTGTACCATCTTTTGCAACAACATTACCAAATGTATTTTTAAGTGCAACCAGATCCGATGTTGTTTGTCTTACATTATCGCGTGATGTTAAAAGAGAAGCCAAGTTTATATAATAGGTTCCAGATGGATCGATCACTCCATCAGGGCCAGGTGCACCTGTCGTGTTGTTCATCAAATCTAAGTTAAATGTTCTTTCAAATGTACTCATATAGAGTCCACTTGTATTATCATCAATACCGTGTAGTGGTAGGTCAATGGCAACAGCTGCATATCCGGCACTTGCAAAAGCTTCTGAAATTGCAAGAAGATTTGTCCTGTTTTGGGTAATACCATGTTGAAAAATAACAACAGGCCAACCTGCATCTGGCATTGTTAGATTTTTTGGAATAGTTGCAAGAACAGGTATAGTGATAGTTGCGTTTAGCTCTGGTAGAGCATTACTGTTGCTGTTGAATTGAAATGAAGTTGTCAGTGGTGCAGTATCATGTACTGAAGTTGCTTTTGCAAGGTAGTATGGTAGGTCTGAAAGTAATCCTACATATACTTCTGCATTACCGCTCATTGCACTTGAACCTATCATATCCTTAGAAGTTAAGTTAGTATCTTGTAGTGTCATTGTTGCTGAAATGTTTGCGTTGACAAACGCTTCGGCAACAGCACCGATAGTTTGCGTCTTAAAGCTCCATGCTGTAACAATCTTTTCTCTTGGAATACCTTTTTGAACAATGGAATAGCCTATCATTGCCTGTGTGAATTGTCTAATAGCTTCTAGTTTGGTTGCATCTTCAATATCTAAAGAAGTATGATTCCCGTTAGCATCTACTAAGGGGGTTGTTTTTAAAAAAAGTTCTGAAGCAAGGTCTGGAGCGATTGGGTAACCTGCATTGTCTGTGATATCTGTTGTAAGTAGAACCATGTAGTTTTGATTCCCCTTCAGTGGCTTAATAGGTAAAATAACGATTTTATTACCACTTACAGTTGCAACATAATCAACACCAAATGTTAGTTGAGCGGTAATTCCTTTTATTACTGGGACACCACCAGTTTGTTGAGATGCTGCTGCGTCTATTGCGTAAACTTTTAATCCCCCGATCAAAGTCGTTGCATTTATCTCTCCGTTAAAGCCTACAGTAATTGGAGAAGTAGTAGAAAATCCATCTAAGGCATTGAGTGCAACTTTGACACTTGCATCAGAAGCATTGGGATCATATGGTATATTAAGTTTCCCATCTGTTGAACCTGCAAACAAAATATTGTTTGGATAAGGTATATTTCCTTGCGCTGAGTTAAATGTAATATAAGCTCCCGCCTTTTGTGCCTGTACTTTTACATCTGTTGCTGCATTGTTTCCACAACCACTGAGTAGAAGGGAAATGCCTATAAGAATAGAAAAAAATATTTTCTTCATTACTGTACTCCTTTAAAATTCAATTTTTCATTATATTGTTTTTACAAGGAGATTTATCTTAAAGCGATGATTTTTATTTTTAAAAATATCAAATTTGTGTAACTTATATAAATATTTGGCAGAATTGGGTATCATTACTGAGAAGAATTTTGGGGGAAACTATGAAAAGATTAACACTATTACCTTTGTTGATATCATCTGCGATGTATGCTAGCGGATATAAAATACCAGAGACATCTTTAAACGCGATAGCGCTTTCTGCTGCGAATGTTGCACATGGACATGGAGCTGAGAATGCTTATTCTAATCCTGCTAATATGGCATTTATGAAAGATGAACAAAATATTGAAGCGGATTTGATTTATATTGGTTTAGATCCTGTAAGATATAAATCCAATGATGGTACTACAGATATAAATGCTAAAAGTGAGACATTCTTTCTTCCGTCATTGAATTACGTATCTAAAGAATTAGGTAATAATGCAAGAGTAGGATTGAGTATTGTTGTGCCTGGCGGTTTGTCAAAAAGATGGTCTGATTCACCCGCAGTAGAGCAGGCACAAGAGTTCACACTTGAGGTTGTTGAGATTAATCCTACCGCTGCGTTTAAGATAAATGAAAAATTAGCAGTGGCTGTAGGTTTTCGAGTTGTAACTACTTCTGGAATCGTGAAAAGTAAAGCAGCTGTTTCACGTGATATGACAGGTGACAGTATAGATGTTGGTTACAATCTTGCACTAGCATATAAACCAACACAAGCTTTGGAATTCGGTCTTACATATAGATCAAATATCAACTTGAGTGTTGAAGGTGAAGCTAAGCTTTACAGCCCTGCCGGTCTTACATATGATGGTGGAGCGAGTGTTACAGTACCACTTCCTGCTACACTAAATGCAGCGGTTGCTTACACATTTGCTTCTAAAACTACGGTCGAATTTGTATATGAGCGTGTCAATTGGTCGGCATATGAATACTTAGACTTTAATTATGTTGGCAATGTTGGAGGAAACCTTTCTCCATATTTTGATGATCCAATTACCAAAGATTGGAAAGATACCAATGTCTATCGTCTTGGTATAACACATGAAATGGATAAATACACATTGATGGCAGGTGCAGTACGTGATGAATCTCCTATTCCAGATAAAAGCTTAAATTTCGAGCTTCCTGATTCAGATTCTATTTCTATATCGGCAGGTATTCGTTATGACTATAGTAAAAGTATTAATGTCGGTTTTAGTGCATTATACTCTATGAGAGATTCGAGAAAAGCAATAAATGATCATGTAGATGGTGAGTTCTCAAACTCTAACGTTCTAATCATGTCTGCTGGGCTTGGTTATAAATTTTAAGGAAACAGTTGAATACATTAGTTAATTTTTTAGATACAAAAGAGATTGAAAAATCTGATATTTTTATACATCTAAAATGTAGTAAAGATGAGGCGCTTATGTTGCAGTATATTGCTCATAGGTATATGAAAGGACAGGATGATGTCCTTGTTCTTGATATGTTGCAGGATCTGTACGAGAGTGAAAATTATGAACATTTAAAACATCTCAAATCTTTAAAGAACCTACTGGAACTCGGTTGGTTGCATCAGCAAAGTTTTACTCCTGTAAAGATCTCCGAAGTCACTCCATTGGAACTTTTAAATACGGCAGTAGGGTTGACCCCTGCATTCTTAAAACTTCTTCAAGATGGTACTTTAGATCTGGATCTGCCTGATATCAAACCTTATGCCGATCATTTAGAATATTTGCAGGATCAGTTCTTTAGAATAGAGTTATATCAAAAGATGAGCGTTATTCGTCAAAATGTACATGAACACTCACTTGGCATTGATAGATTGCAAAATAAGCTGCAACTTTTGGAAAAGCGCATTCAAGAGAGAGTAAAACAGACTTCGGAAAATCTGGTACTTGACAAGTTCTTCAAACAGAAGAAGATGAGTAATTATGAACAGGTGATTTTTATTGCATTGCTTCGTGAAGAGTATGGTTCTGCTGACACATCCTTAAGAGAGATGAATACACTTATAGAACTTATATCTTTAGATGAATATGAACGTATTAAAAACCGTTCGCTTTTAGAAGAGGGTTCAAATCTATTGAGCAACGGTATTATTGATTATGAAGAGATGCTTAATCCTTTTGGCGGTATCAGTCGTTCTTTTTATATCGTCGATGATATTTTACAAAGCATCATTCACCCGCAAAAAACAAAAAAAGTCACACGTTTAAAACTTGGTGCCTTAGTAGCAGAACAGGATATTTTTGAGCTTATTGAGAGTGATACCTCTTTGGACGATGTTGTTTTAAATGAAACTACAAAAGAGACCTTGGAAAACCTGATGAAGCAGGTGGATAAAGATGTTGTTGCTCGTCTTGTAAAGTGGGGTATAAAAGATAAAAAAAGCGGCATTGATGCGCGTATAATCTTTTATGGTGCTGCTGGTACCGGAAAAACGATGACGGCATACTCTTTGGCAAAATCACTAAAACGTCAAGTGCTTGCGTTTGACTGTTCTAAAATTCTCTCTATGTATGTAGGTGAGAGTGAAAAGAATGTCCGTAAGATATTTGATACTTTTTATGACTTGAGTGCCAAAACAAAAACAGAACCTATTCTTTTACTGAATGAAGCAGACCAATTTTTAGGTGCAAGAAGCAGCGGTAATATTACAGGTTCGGATCAGATGCATAATCAAATGCAAAATATTTTTCTAGAGCAGATAGAAAACTTTAAAGGAATGCTGATCGCTACGACAAACCTGCTTGAAAATATAGATAAAGCGTTTTCACGACGATTTAACTATAAAATAGAGTTTAAGAAGCCAAATAAAGAACAGAGAGTAGAGCTTTGGAAAAAAATGCTTCCAAAAGATGCACCGTATGAAGATGGCTTCACTATTGAAAAACTTGCAGAATACTCTTTGACCGGTGGACAGATCAATCTCATTATAAAAAATACAGCATACAAAGTTGCTGTAAGAGATAATCCTGAATTTACTTTAAAAGATTTTATAGATGAGATTCGAAGAGAGCGAGATGCAAATTTTGACAGTGAAAAATCTATGGGATTTTTGAATAAATAATGAAAATAAACATATACTACTAAATAGTATTTTATAAATCTTTTATCTTCCTTATGATATTCTAGTAATAGATTAAATAAGGGGTACTTTATGAAAACAAAATATTCAGTAGTAAGAAGCACTCTGCTTCTTTGTACAACTGTGTTGACTGTTGGCTGTAGTAGCGGGGGTGGATCTGGTGGTTCTGATAACCCTGTAAATGGTACAGTTTCAACAGCAACAACAGTTGTGAGTGGAACAACAGGTTCTGGAACGTCTGGGGGGACGACCAGTAATGGAATTTTTCAATCTCAAAAATCAACGACCACCGAATCGGGTGATACATCTGCTATTTTGAGAGTTGATAAAAATGGTGACGGTATTTTAGATGATAACGATTTTGTCTATACTGTACCAGTATTGACAGATGGTTCATTTAGTTTTAATGATGTTGTTGTAGATGAGACAAAACCAACTAAAGCACAATTAACTGTTGCAAAAGTTGGATTTGCTCCAGTAGTAAAAACGGTAACACTTACAAAAGATACACCGCTCTCTGTTTTTGCGGATGTATCAACAAAACCACTTTTGACAGAAGTTGTGAATTTACCGGCAACAGCCTCTGACAGAGCAAATACTTTCTTGAAATTTGGTATTACATCTGATGAAAATGGCCTTTCTTCATTTTCACGACTATTATCACTTTCAGAATTGAAAGCAGAGTCAGATGTAGGTTTGGGTGAAGGTACATTGACCGAAGCTACTATTCCAGCTTCTGCATTTGATTTGAGTGTGAAGAGTGTTACTGCAAATATGCAGGCATTTGACTCAACGAATGCAGATGACATAGCTCACTTCCCAGGTTCATTTAGTGGACATGGTAAATCATCTTTAACTCCAGACACTGCAGATAATGAACAAGAGAATACATTAGAATCTGCTGCGTTTGATTTGATCAGTCTAACAGATCAAGATGGTAATCCTGTAGAACTTCAAATGGCAGCACAATCGAAACTTACAGCACAGGGTGCTGCTTCTTGTAGTGGAATGTATTGGGTAAGACGTGTTAATTCTTCTCAGGCTGCTATTATTGAAGAGTGGGGTGATGATGATAATGATTCATCAAATGGTTTTCAGGTTCCTATTTGGAGTAATGACAATGCTACAGGTAGTTGGGCGTATGTAGGAGAAGCTTTATGGATAGGTGATCCAACTAATCAATTTTCAATATGTGTTGATAAAAAATGGCAAGGTTATCTGAATTGTGATTCGCAGATCAATGTAGGAAATGCACCGAAAGAGTTATGTGTTTATGCTGAAGATCAATTTGGTGATTCTGTGGACGGTTTAACATTTAAGGCTCAAAAAGGTAATACATACGCTAGTGCTTATATATATAACGGTAAAGCAGTTATAGATCTTGCAGGGGGAACTCCAGCTGATTGGAATGTCTCTTATCGTGGTGCTATGACAAGTTGGAGTGAGGTTGGAGTAGACAGTGCATTATATGTTACATCTACAACACCAGGGTGTGATTTTGATCTCAATGTAACTGTTGATAACCCTTACAGTGCTCAAGTTTATGTCTTTGCACGAGATGATAAAAATGCAACTGTAGATAATGCGTATGTAACCCTTAAGTCAAATACATATAATGACTATTACAATAAAGCAGCATATACAAATGCTAAGGGTTATACAATCTTTAAAGTAAAACCAAATGTTGTTTATACTGCAGGATATATAGCGGGAACATCACTTGTAAATGTTAATGGTTCTGTTGTCGCGCCAGAAACTGCAGATAGTGGTAAATATGCTTCTGTTGATGTTCAAGATGCAGCGGTTGCACCACAAGCGTACTTAAATATGAAAACAAGAGTTACTGATAATACAGAAACTTTAGATTTTAGTATTTCAGCAACGGATAGAAATAAAGATATTATGAATTTAGTATCATTATCAGTTGGTGCTACAAAGCTAACACAAGGTATTGATTATAATATTACATATAACAGTTCATATGCAGGAAACTTATATATACGTGGTATTTTAGATTTGAATACCAGTACATTACAGGCAGTTTCTCAAAGTTCACTTTCTGCAGGTACATATGTTTTTCATGCTAATGTAAGTGATGGAAAATTTACTGCAGTAGCTTCAAGGACATTAAATGTAGCTACTAATAGTGCACCAACAATTAACGGTTTGTATTTGATGTCTGACAACTCTTATAGATATTATTATGAGAACAGTGCAATACCAGCGGGTGATTATCATATTAACTATTATGTATATGATATTGATGGTAATAATGTAAATAAAGATATGACGATAGATAATACAGCATATACTCCTGGAGATATAATTCATCTTTCTGTGGGTGATCATAATATAACGATTACTGCTAGTGATGGAACACTTACATCTACAAAAGAGAGTCATATTTATGTAGGTAATCATGCACCGGAAATTAAAAGTGCTGGAGCTACTTCATATCTTATTGATATAAAGAGAGGAGATACGTTTAAACTTTTTGCTTATGTTCAGGATAGAGAGAATAATCCATTAACAGTAGTTGCTGTAGATGATGATAATGTAACTCATATACTGAATAAAGTAGGGAGTTATGGTAGCAAATATCAAAGTGTAGATATTGTACTTAGCCAAGTAAAAGCACAAAATAAGTATACAATTGTGGCAAGCGATACAGAAGATAATTCTACAGCAGTTATTGTCACTGTTGAAAGCATTAAAGGAAATCAACCTCCAGTATTTACGAAAGAATTAAGTGATGTACAGGTAAATATAAATACAGCACAAACTTTTGAGTGTGAAGCAACTGATCCAGAGGGAACTTTAGTAACATATACTTGGACACTTAATGATGTAAATCTAACAGAGTCAGGCACTATACTGAACAAAACATTTACTACAACAGGTCCTAACCATATAAAATGTACTGCAACTGATGCAGATGGAAAGTTTGCAACGAGTAATGCTTCTATTTTAGTTGTTGATCCTAATGCATCTGGAACATTGACTGTTCATGCTAGATATGAAGGGTTAGTGGTAGCTGTACATAACTCTGTAGATTATAAAATCATAGAGAAAAAATTAACAGATGCTAATGGTGTTGCTGCGTTTAATGTTCATGGTGATAGAACTACATTCAGTGTTACAGCATGGCCAGGAATGGAAATTCATAAAGTCTTACTTATGGATATTACAAGACCAGGTATGGTAAATGATGCAAGAAATGCTTGTGAAAATAATAACTCTACAGAATGTGTAAATGCAGACTGGTGTACACTGATGACAGCTGATTCAATTCCTAACTGGGTATGGGATTCCAAAACGGATGACTCAATACCAGCTGCTTCAGCTGTTGATGGAAATGGAGATGGAACTATATCTCAAGATGAATTATATATAGGAGCTTTAGCTGTATTAGATGCTAATGGTGATAATAAATTATCTTATGCTGAAATCAATAGTGGAGATAATAATAGGCGAGTAGATGAAGAGATATTCGCGTATGTACCAGTACGTGAATATTATATTCACTTAGACCCTTTTAATGATGAATATGAAAATGAAGGATATTATAATGAAGGATATGCTTGTAACCAGAATAACACATTCAATTCACTAGTTACGCTCAATTATGATTCAGTTCTTGGAGCAACAGTTGCTAGTAATTCAACAAGAGATATTTATATTAGCGGTAGTGGTTATGGTAGTGCATATAACACAGATGTTGATAGTAACAATGATATCAATGTCAGTGTTTATACTTATTATGCAGGTAAAAATGGTAAATTTACGTATCTTGTACAAGAAAAAGAATATAATGCACCAGCAGAGTATCATTTCTATCTTTTGAATGATAAAACAAAAGCAGAGATGGATGCAAATATAACTTTGGATGCTTCAAAATTTGTTGCAGCAGATAAAAACGTTAGCTTTATCAGTGAAGATAATGCGAATATTGATTTATTGACATCCTACCAAGGTATATATTTTGGTAATTCAGTGCCTCGTGATGATGAAGATGGTAATACTTTAACACAAACGAAAGGGTATTTCACTCATACTGGTTTTATCTATCATATTACAACATCTTTGTATGGTTCTTCTAGTTCTTATAAAACATATAATTATTACGGAGATGGATCTTTACAAGATAATTATGATATAAAAGATTACCCATTCCTAGATGTAGTATTTACTATAAATAGTGATGATGAATCTTGGACGCTATCAGGAAATGACATGAGTAGATTGAGTGTTATTAGTGCAGATTATTATGCAAATTCAACTTCGAAGGATGATAATAATGATACATTATATAATAACTTAAAAATTACTACAAATTGGACTGTAGCACCTAGTCAAATGCCAAGTATAGCACTTGAAGATATTGTACCAAGTGAAGCTTTTGCAGATGCAAATGCTACAATATCAGGAGATAATTTTTCTGATAATTTATCTTTGGATGCAGAAGAGTTTAAAGATCAAACTGAAACTTCTTTACTTGATTTGGTAGCAGGAAGTAATAGTTCGATTTACAGTGGAGAGGAGTTATGGAACAAAGGTGTACGTAGTGTTGAAAGTGGTTCTTACTATGGTGAATATAGTACATTCTCTACAGATACTACAAAACCAAAAGTACACTCTATTTTTACAATTAAATTAAATGCAGCAAATGTATTTACAAAATAGGGTATTTTAAGGTGTTGTTTTGATCTCTTTTAGATTATACTTCACCACAATTATCGCATTCACTTTTTTACTGAGTGGATGTGATACATTTTATTTTAACAGACATAGCTCTAGTAAAATCAAAAGTATATCTTCTTCAAATGTACCAAAATATTTTGCGATATTAGGTCCTCTAAGTGATGCTAATGTCACATTTACACTAATTGATAGTAATGAAACCATTTACACAACCAGAACCAAACATTTAAACGCAGCAGCAAGAAAGTTGGTTTGGGGCAAGTATGATGTTGGTTCATTTGAAGTAGATATAAACAGTTCAATAGAGAAGAGTCAATGGATAGATGTCAGCGTAACTGCTGGTTTTGATGTTGATAGAGATGATAATGGTATTGTTGATGAGACAATGACGCCATTAAATGGCGAAATGAGACTTCTTTGTAAAGTAGAAGATCTAAACGCAGCACATTTTGTAGTAAATATTTTTACTACACTTGGTACAGATTTTTATTTTCATGATATTAATAGTAGCTCTTTGGATATGCAAACTTATTTAAATAAGTTCGCGAGGTCCGTTTTTAGTAAAAGTCTAGATGAAAACCGTGGAGTGGACTATAGAGATCTTTTTGCTTATATTCCGAATTTTACTTCAAATAGATATTTGAAAACAGCGACCATTTATGAAAAACTACTTCAGTACAATGTTGTGAAAAGTATTTTAAACGGTGAAGATGTTGTTACTCTTTTAAATGAGGATAGTGATGGAGATGGTCTCTCTTTATGGGAAGAGATACTTCATAATACCTCTCCCGATCTTTGGGATAGTGATTTAGATGGTATCAGTGATAAAGATGAAGTAGAACAAGGGCTGAATCCTACACTTAAAGATAGTGATTATGATGGTATTGATGATAATGATGAAAAACTATATGGTACTTCTGCACTCAATCCTGACAGTGATGAAGATTATATTCCTGATGGTATAGAGGTACTAAACGCAACTGATCCTTTAAATGCAGATGAGAATGCCAATGGAGTTGAAGATGGTCTCGATGGTGATCCTTTTCTTAAATATCAATGGTACATACAAAGTTTGGGAAATGTAGTTGCTAATACTGTGGAGAAAACAACTCATGTTGGTGATGATCTAAGAATACTTGATGTTTATCATAGGGTTTTAGGAAATAGTAATGGGCATGATACAGTTGTGCAGGTGGTAGATACTGGTGTTGAATTAAAGCATGAAGATTTGGATATTCTTTTGGAAGATTCTTTTAACGCTGTCACTAAAGGTAATGATCCTACCGCGACAAGAAGCGTATCTAAGAATGATCCAAAATCTCCTCTTAATTCTGGACATGGCACAGCCGTTGCCGGTATCATAGCTGCAAAGACAAATAATGGTTTGGGTATCAGAGGTATAGTGCCACGAGCAAGAATCGCAGGAAGTAATTGGCTTGAAGACCAAACACTTGGAGAGCTTGACAGGGTATGGTATTCGCAAATCAATGATGATAATATTTCAGTTTGCAATAACAGCTGGGGGACCTATTATCTCAAAGATGAGAGTTTTGAGCGTATTTTAGCACTTGGAACACAACAGTTGAGATATGGAAGAGGACGTGTATATGTTTTTGCTGCAGGAAATGCACGAGAAACGTATGGTAATGCCAACTTGTCATATCTGACGAACAATCCTTATGTAGTGACTGTAGCTTCTCTCAATGCCCAAGATAAATATGCTTCTTATTCAAATCCTGGGAGTAATGTTTTAGTCAGTGGCTATGGTGGTGAACATTACTATACTGCACCTACAATTATGACGACCTCTTTAAGTGGAGAATCATATTATAAAGATGAACTTAATGGAAGAAAAGGTGTTATAACCGTAGATGAAGATAGCAATAAAAGTTATACATATGCTATGAATGGAACCAGTGCTGCGGCACCTATGGTAAGTGGAGCGATAGCTTTGGTTTTAGATGCTTGTCCCTCTCTCTCTTGGCGAGATATAAGATGGCTTATAGCAAATAGTGCGACTATGGTAGATAAATCAAGTTCTGTATGGGTAGAGAACGGAGCAGGATTACATTTTAATACAAATTACGGATATGGAAAGATCAATCCTTTAGGAATGATCGATATGTGCCGTTCGCAATATTTTGAGCCTTTGGGAGCTTTACAACACGAAAAAGTAGTATATGAATATAATCAAAATATACCTGATAATAATACTACATTGCAAAAAAATATTGTTTTTGACTCGACCATGAAAATAGAGTGGGTAGGTTTGACGTTTGATACAAATCATCCGTTTGCTGGTGATCTGGAGATAAATCTAATCTCTCCTATGGGTACAAAGATAAATATCATTTCCCCTAATGAATTGAAATTTGCAGCATATGACGGAGGTTTTAGATTCTCTAGTGTTGCTTATATTGATGAAGATGCAAAAGGGAAGTGGATCGTTGAAATAACAGATAGACTTCCTGACGATGCAGGTCTGTTAAAAAGTATTTCACTGGAGGTTTATGGACATGAAAAATAATTTACTATTCATTGCATTATTTGGTGTTATTTATGTAAATCTTTATGCAGATTATGAGCAATTAAAAGCTTATAAAAGAGCAGTGAAAACACAAATAAATATAAAAAAATCACCTTCTTTTCAAGCTGATAGTTCCTATTTTGTGATAGATTTTAAAGATATTAACAAAATGAATACTTTTAAATTGGAAAAAAAATATGGGTTACAATTATTTCAATGTATTGCAGATGGAATATGTATTTTTAAATTTATAAATTCTCCAACACAGCATCTGCAAAGTAAAAAGATAATTCAAGAAGAATCGAATATTCAAACGATAAAACTCTACAAAGCATACGATTTTAAAGCTTTTTAATAGAAAATTTTTATTGGTTACAATATTACACACTCATTTTTCTCATCAAAAAATCTAATGTTGCAATAAGTGACAGTATCTTCTCTTTTTTATAAACCACAACTTTTTTTAATACTCTTTTTGATATAGTGCAGTAACTGTTTTTTCTAATGACAACCAAAAAATACAATAAACAGTGGTTGTTTTATTATGTTAGGAATACAACTTTTAATTAAAGAAGGTAGGTTTATATGGAGCATATTAACACTGCAAATCCGTATTTTGGGGTCTTTGTACTTTTTGTTGTAACATTTGGTGCATTTTTTGCAACAACTGTAATAGCTAGACTGGCAAGTCGTGCACTTGCGCGTAAAGATAGTGAAAAGATTAAACTATCAGTTTACGAATGTGGACCTGAAATTACAAAACAACCAAATAGAGTGTCACCACAGTTTTACCTGTTTGCACTACTGTTTTTATTATTTGATGTTGAAATCGTATTTATGTTCCCATGGGCAGTAGATTTTAAAGTTCTTGGCTGGTTTGGTTTTGTTGAGATGATTACATTTATTGTTCTTTTGGCAATTGGTTTCGTATATGCATGGAAAAAAGGAGCGCTTGAATGGCACAACATAAAGTAAATTATACACAAGATGGTGGTTTGCCGATCGCACTAACAAGTGTTGATAAGATAGTAAACTGGGGACGCTCAAATTCTCTTTGGGCATTGACTTACGGGCTTGCATGCTGTGGTATTGAGATGATGGCATCAGGTGCATCAAGATATGACTTTGACCGTTTTGGTACAATCTTTAGAGCATCACCGCGTCAAGCAGATGTAATGATCGTTGCAGGAACATTGACGAAAAAACACTCTGAATTCATCAAGCGTTTGTATGATCAGATGACAGAACCAAGATGGGTAATCTCTATGGGTTCATGTGCAAACACAGGTGGAATGTTCAATACTTATGCAACTGTTCAAGGTGTAGATAGAATTATTCCTGTTGATCTATACCTTCCTGGTTGTGCACCTCGTCCTGAAACTCTTCAGTATGGTGTTATGTTATTGCAACAAAAAATTCGTGCTAACAAAGCTGGTAATGCACAAAAAGCTAAAAGGTTAATGTAAAATGAGAGCGTATAAACCTAAAAATGACGTACAGGCAAAAGCATACTATACAGACAGATTCTATGTTGCACCTCAAGTGCCAAAGTCTGCTGTAGAAACAGATGAGGTTTTTGCTAGTGATTTAGAAGCAATAAAAGCAAAATTTGAAGTCAAAGATGCATATATTCAAGTTGAACAGATGGTTGTTTATATCAATGCACATGATATATATGGTGTTCTAGAATTTATGAGAGATGAACTGCAATATACTCAACTTTCAGAGATGAGTGCTATTGACTGGCTTGCAAAAGATAATACTTTTGAGATTTTTTATCAAATGCTAAGTATGACTAAACGTAAACGTATTCGCGTGAAGTATTTCATTGAAAATGGAGAAGCTGTTGACAGTGTTGAAAAACTTTTCAGAAGTGCTGATTGGTCTGAACGTGAAATGTTTGATATGTTTGGAATTGAAGCAAATGGTCATCCATTTATGAAGCGTATCTTGATGCCTTATGACTGGCAAGGTTTTCCTCTTCTTAAAACTTATCCTTTAGAGGGAGATGAGTTTGCTGCATGGTATGAAGTAGATAAAATCTATGGTAAAGAAGCTCGTGATGTAATAGGTCCTGAACTTCGTGACCCTGCACGTGTTGATAGATATGACTCTGAGCGTTTTGCTCGTCTTGGTTTTGAAGTTCCAAAAGGAACAGAGATTACTGATGATATGGAACGTACAGTTCAAGAGTACCAAGAAGAGGGTGGCATATTCCTCGTCAAAAAATTAGACAAAGAATCATCAGTAGTTATTGATGATCCGCAAAGATAAGGTGGTATAAGATATGGCACAAGTAAAAAACAGATTAACACCATTTTTTGAAAATATAACATTTGATAGAGAAGACAATGAACTAGTACTTAACTTTGGTCCTCAACATCCATCTGCGCATGGTCAGTTGCGTTTAATGTTACATTTACAACAAGAACAGATTGTAAAAGCACATCCAGATGTTGGATATCTTCACCGTGGTATGGAGAAAATGGCTGAAAATATGATCTATAATGAGTTCATGCCGACAACAGACCGTATGGATTATATTGCATCATCATCAAATAACTATGGTTTTGCTCTTGCAGTTGAAAAACTTATTGGGCTTGAAGTTCCTCGTCGTGCAAAAGTTATCAGAATGCTTCTTTTAGAGATTAACCGTTTAATGTCACACCTTTTCTGGTTGGCAACAACAGCACTTGATATTGGTGCAATGACAGTTTTCCTTTTTGCATTCCGTGAAAGAGAATATCTTATGGATATCATCGAAGGCTATTGTGGTGCTCGTTTAACACATGCTGCTATTCGCATAGGTGGTGTTCCTTTAGATATTCAAGACAGCTTTTTACACCAATTAAGAGTTTTCTTAAATAAACTTCCTGAAAATATTAAAGATTATGAAGATCTTCTTGACTCTAACCGTATTTGGTTAATGAGAATGGAAGAAGTAGGAACAATTTCAACAGAGATGGCACTTTCATGGGGATGTACAGGTCCAATGCTTAGAGCTTCAGGTGTTGCTTGGGACATTCGTAAAGAAGAGCCATATGAATTGTATGATGAAGTAGAGTTCAATGTACCTTTTTCAGATAAAGGTGATAACTTCGCTCGTTACCGTATCTATATGGAAGAGATGAGAGAGTCTGCAAAAATTCTTTATCAATGTATGGAAATGTATGAAAAATGTGAAAAAGATGGAGAGACAGAGCTTATGGCTCATGCTCCAAAATATATTTCAGCTCCAAAACTTGACATAATGACACAAAACTACTCTTTGATGCAGCATTTTGTTCTTGTTACTCAAGGGATGAGACCACCAGTTGGTGAGGTATATGTTGCAACAGAATCTCCAAAAGGTGAACTTGGTTATTACATCAATTCACAAGGTGGACCATATCCTTACAGATTGAAACTACGTGCACCGTCATTTTGGCACACAGGAATCTTAACTGATCTTTTACCAGGTCACTATATTCCAGATGTTGTATCTATTATTGGTACTACAAATATCGTATTTGGTGAGGTTGACAGATAATGAAAAGATATGATTTAAGACACTTAAAAGATGATTTCGAACCTCGTATGAAAGAGATTCTCGGTGAAACGCATAAAGCAAATGAGACGCTGATATTTCTTTTTGAAATAGGTGATTTTACTCCGATCCAGCGTTCTGCTGATTTAGTAAAAGAGTGTGGGTATGAGTTATATAACTCACTAAAATTTAACGAAGTCGATTGGACTATCGTTGTTAAAAAATAGGAATTTATTTTGAGTAAAGTATATTTTTCTACTTGGAATGGTGAGTCTATAAACAATATAGGTAAACCCGAAGACGAGTGGGAAGAGTCAGCTTATAATCTACCGGCACAATATGATGATCATCGCGACTCGAAAGCTTTTATTGGCTGGGATGGTGTTGCATTGTTTAATGAAGATGTCGATGTGATCCGTTTGGCGATGGAGTATGCAGCACAGTATCAGGTCTATTCTGAAGCTTGTGGTCGTTGTGCGCCAGGTCGATGGGGTGGACGTATCCTCTATGATGTACTTGATAAAATCGCTCGTGGTGAAGGTGAAATTTCTGACTTAGATCATTTAAAAGAGATCGGAAAAAGTATGCAGGTTACTTCTAAGTGCGAGATTGGAAAAACAGTTCCTAATCCTATACTAGATATTATGCATCACTTTGAAGAGACTTTTCTTGAATGTATAAATGAGAAGAAAAAATCGAAACATTATGACGAGAGTGTAGGTTATATAGCGAAGATAACTGCACCGTGTACTGATGCCTGTCCATCACATGTTGATATTCCAGGTTATATTGAGGGTGTAAGAGATTTACGTTTTGATGACTCTTTAGAAGCTACTCGTCAGACTATGCCTCTTGCCCATACATGTGGACGTGTATGTCCTCATCCTTGTGAAGATGCTTGTCGTAGAACAAATCTCGATGAACCAATTTCAATTATGTCACTTAAACGTCTTGGTGCGGATTGGGAAACAGATCACGGTTATGACTTTTTCCATCCTATGGAAAAGAAACCTAGCAATGGTAAAAAAGTTGCTGTTGTAGGTGCTGGTCCTGCTGGACTTACAACTGCATACTATCTTGCTGCGGATGGTATAGAAGTTGATGTATATGAAGAGCTTCCTGTACTTGGTGGAGAGGTTACTGTTGGAGTTCCAGAGTATCGTATGCCATGGGACAAGTATATGCAGGATATTGAGTGTGTTCGTGATATGGGTGTAAACTTTATTACCAACTACAAAGTAACTGTTGAAGATATGCAGCGTTTTGAAAAAGAGTATGATGCAACAATGATAGCATCTGGTACTCGTATTTCAAAAGCAGTAAGATGTGCAAATGAACGTCCTGAGATCACTGGATATTGGGGTGCTATAGATTTTCTTGACCGTGTGAACTTATATGAAAAGTTTGGTATAACATTAACAGATGAACAGAAAAAAGAGTATGCGATCGATGCAGACTATGTTGACTTGACAGGTAAAGTTGTTGCTTGTGTCGGTGGTGGATTTACTTCTATGGACGTTGTGCGTTGTTCGATCCGTGCAGGTGCAAAAAAAGTGATTATGCTTTATCGTCGTGATGAAAAGACAATTATTCGTAATACAACTTACGAAGAGTATCATGAAGCAGTTGAAGAGGGTGTAGAGTTTATGTTCCATTCGGCTGTAAGTGAGATTATCGATGAAGATAATATCTTAAAAGCTTTAGTTGTTGATAAATTCGAGCTTGTACCAGATCCAGATGGAGGACGTCCTCAACTTGTAAAAATCGAAGGTGCTTCTGAAACTATAGAGGTCGATTATCTGATTCCGGCTGTTTCTCAAAGTGCTGATTTAGATTTCTTGCCACCTGAATGGGACATTGAGATGACTTCATGGGCTACTATTAAGACAAATGGAAAAGATTATATGACGTCACGCAAAGGTATCTTTGCTTCTGGTGACTGTGAATATGGTCCAATGACAATTGTAAACGCAGTAGGTCAAGCTAAACGTGGTGCATCTGTGATTAGTCGTTATGTTCACTCAGGTGAGATTACACTTACTGATGAAGAGATAATGGAAGATCATCTTGCAAAACTGAAGGTTTATGACAAGAAAGAGAAAGTTTCAGGATGGTTACCAGGTATTCCTCGTGAACACTCTTCTGTGCTTGATGTTGATTACCGTAAGCATAATAATGCAGAAGTAAATTTAGGTTTTACGCAAGAACAAGCACTTGCCGAAGCTGAGAGATGTATGCGTTGTTATTATATAGCAATGGTACAGGCGTAGGAGGCTCATGAATGGATAAAATTATTAATTTTAAAATTGATGGCAAAGAAGTAAGTGCAAAAAAAGGTGAAACTATCCTTCAAGTAGCTAGAAAAAATGACATCTATATTCCTACTATGTGTTATATTTCAAAAACAAGTCCTTGTGCTTCATGCCGTATCTGTTCAGTTGAAGCTGAAGGTGTTGATGGCTTTATATTAAGTTGTAATACACCTCCTACAGAGGGAATTGAGATAAAAACGAATTCACAAGAGTTAGAATTAGAACGTACGAACATTATGAAGCTTTATGATGTTAATCATCCTTTAGAGTGTGGTGTATGTGACAAGTCTGGCGAATGTGATCTGCAAAATATGACTTTAGAGTTTAATGTATCACAGCAAAACTTCTCTGCAAAAGATCAACTTAAAAAAGTTGAGGATTGGGGACTTATAAATTATGATCCGGCACTCTGTATTATGTGTGAGAAATGTGTGCACGTATGTAATGAAGTCATTGGCGATGATGCTATTGATGTAAAATTCGGTGGTTACTCTTCTGTAATTATTCCAAAAAATGCAGATACACTTGATTGTACATTTTGTGGTGAATGTATTGCAGTCTGTCCTGTTGGTGCACTTGTGAGTTCTGATTTTAAATACTCAGCAAATGCATGGGAACTTTCTCGTGTTCCATCAACTTGTGCACACTGTTCTGCAGGGTGTTCTTTAGAGTATGAAACAAGACATGTAGGTATTAATGGCGAAGACTCTATCTATAGAGTGAAAAATAACTTTGAATATGCTACTTTATGTGGTGCAGGTCGTTTTGGTTTTGATTTTGAAAATAGAGCAAAAAAAGATGAGACTGCGTTTAACAAAGCTGTTGAAGCGATTCAAAATGCACAAGCTATACGCTTTTCATCTGTAATTACAAATGAAGAGGCTCATATCTTACAGCTCTTCAAAGAGAAGTTGGGTCTAAAACTTTTTAATGAAGATGCAAGACTATACCAAGCCTTCATGAAATCTTACAGCAGTATAAGTGGAAAACTACACCATAGCGGTTCGATGGATGCGATCAAGCAAGCTGATGCTGCTATCGTTATCGGTACACGTATAGCCACAGACAATCCGATGGTTAGATATGCACTCAGAACTGCTTCTCAACACAATGGAGCTAAGATAGTATATGCACATCCAATGGAAGATGCATTAATGAAAAATACTGCAACACAGTTAATGAAGTATGAAGCAGGTTCAGAAGAGGGTGTGCTAGCACTGTTAGCAAATGAACTTTTAGTAAATGCTGATTTAGATGAAAAAAGCAGAGCCTTTTTAAATGATCTGGATCTAGGTTATCTTGAAGCTGAAAGTAATATTGGTGATGATGAACTGAAATTGATGACAAAAGCATTTGCAAGAAGTAAAAATCATATCTTGGTCGTTGGTAGTGATCTATTTGCACATCCAAGAGCGAATAATATTGCTAAATTGGTTGCTTTAATTGAAAAATATAGTGATTTTTCAGTACTTATAGTACCAAATGAAGTAAATACAGCAGGTGTATCACTGCTATGTGAACTTGATAAAGATGAAGAACTTGGCAATGTAGTTGCTTACAATGCAAAAGGTGATTTTGTACTATCAGCATTTGAAGATGCTGATCTTGCAATGCCTGCCCTGAATCAAGTAGAAGGAACGGTTGTCAATGTTGATAATCAAGTTCTTCCTTTAAATGTTGCTTTACCTTTTGAAGGTTATCTTCTGAATGATATTGCAAATGCTTTAGGATTTGCAAAAGAGAACACGATTGATTACACGAAAGAGTTGGCACAAGAGAAAGGCTTCAAAGCAGTTGAGTTTGATTCGTTAGAAAACTTCTATACAGTTTATGGTGAAGATACCAGAGGCTATATATTAGATGAAGTTTTTTGTGAAAATGATGCTGAAATTGAAGAAGTAGAAGAGTTGCCGGAGTTTAACGGTACTGTGATATATCACTGTAACCCTGTACTTCAATTCAATCAGTTTACAAATAAAACAAAACAGTTAGAGAAAGATAACACATTAAGAGGTTCAGCACAATTTGCTGCTGCAGCTAGAATATCTGATGGTGACGAAGTAGAGATTCACTTTGCCTCAAGAACTATAAAACGTATATTCAAGCAAGATAATGAGTTAAAAGGAACTATAGCACTAAATCCAAGCTTTGATATTGGGCAAGACTTTAGTCAGTATAGATTTGAAAAATCCAAAATAGTGAGAGTAGTATAATGAGTAAGATTACTATAAATATTGATGGAAAAGAGGTTCAAACGCAAGAGGGTGAGTATTTATTAAATGCTGCTCGTGCTAATGATATTTTCATTCCTGCAATATGTTATTTGACAAGATGTAGTCCAACTTTAGCTTGTCGTATATGTTTAGTGGAAGCAGATGGCAAACAAGTATATGCTTGTAATGCTAAGGCTAAAGATGGAATGAGTATTACAACATCAACTGAGACGATTGCAAAAGAGCGTCGCGCAATTATGGAAGTATATGATGTAAATCATCCTCTTCAATGTGGTGTATGTGATCAGTCTGGAGAGTGTGAACTGCAGAACTATACACTTGAAATGGGTGTTGATTCACAAAATTATGCAATTAAAGATGTAGATAGAAGTTCTCACGATTGGGGACACTTACATTATGATCCGGGTCTCTGTATCGTATGTGAACGATGTGTAACTGCATGTAAAGATATGATAGGGGACAATTCTCTTAAAACAATTCCACGTGGCGGTGATAAAGTTGCCGATGAATTTAAGGCAGAAATGCCAAAAGATGCATATGCAATGTGGAATAAACTAAGCAAGTCAGTAATTGGTCTTACAAATGGAACAGATGTTCTTGATTGTACATCTTGTGGTGAGTGTGCAGCGGTTTGTCCTGTTGGTGCACTTGTTGATACACACTTTATGTACAAATCAAATGCATGGGAACTTAAACAAATTCCTGCAACATGTGGACACTGTTCTGCTGGATGTCAAATCTCGTATGATGTAAAACATACAAGTATTGAAAATCCTGAAGATAAAATCTATCGTGTAATGAATGAATGGAACTATGTTTCTCTTTGTGGTGCCGGTAGATATGGTTTTGATTACCAAAATGCTGATGCTAAAAAAGATGAAGCTGCGTTTAATGCTGCTATTGAGGCTTTTAAGAAGGCAGATACTATTGCGTTTACTTCAACTATTACAAATGAAGAGGCGTATCTGCTTCAAGCTATGAAAGAAAAATTTGGATATAAACTTGTAAATAACGAAGCAAAAGCATTCCAAACATTTTTAAGTAATTACAGTCAAATAAGTGGTAAGAAATTATATAGCAGTGATTTGGAAAAAGTACATAATACAAACTTTATTGTATCTGTTGGCGCTGCTTTAAAAACTGATAATCCAAATGCTAGATATGCACTTAATAACTCATTAACAGTTAGTAAAGGTGCAGGTCTCTACTTCCATCCTGTTAAAGATCCAATCATAGAAGGATTGGCAAAATCTATTATGACTGTGGAACATGCACCACTTCAAGAAGAGATTGCACTTTATCTACTACTTGATCTATTTGGAGATAAAGAAAAATTACCTAAAAATCTTGTGAAATATCTTGAATCATTCCATTCTAAAAAGACTATCACTGTTACTGAAACAATTAAAGAGAAAGTAATTGAGAAAGTAATTGAGAAAAAAGTGAATGAAGAGACTGGCGAAGAGGAAGAAGTTGAAGTAGAAAAATCAAAAATGGTTCCTAAAAAAGTAAGTAAAGAAGTTGAAGTCGATGACAATAAACTCCTTGAACTCTTAGGTGCTGATGATAAATTTATGGAGACATTAGAGAAAAATCTTAAGAAAAAAGAGACTTTTGCACTAATGGTTGGACCAGATCTATATACACATCCGAATGCTAGAAATCTTGCGCGTCTAGTTGCACTTGTTGAAAAATACTCTAAATTTGATGTCGTAATGATCCCTGCTTTAACGAATACGCTTGGTGTATCGCTGATCTGTGAACTTGATGACGAGAGAGGTGATTATACTGTTGGTTACAATACAGATGCTGATTTCGTTCTTTCTGGACTTGGAGATGGTGATTTAGACATGCCAGCTATCAATCAACAAGAGGGTACATTAACATCTGTTAATAAACGCGTGAACCCAACAAACGCAGCGATAGGATACAATGGTTATGAACTTAATGATATAGCCAATGCTCTTGGATTTGATGCAGAGAATGTGATTGACTATACTGTAAAACTTCCTATATCGGCTGGATTTAAAGCTCAAGAATTTGATAGTTTACCAAATCATTATGAAAATGATGGCACAGAAATGCGCGGTTATCTGTTAGAAAATGTAGCAGTTAAGCGAAGTGGTGGAGAAAGTGTTGAAAAATTCAGCGATGATAAGCTTGAAGGTAGTATAATCTATTTAGCTAACCCTGTAAGACAATTTACAGCGTTTACATATAAAACTACTAATCTTAATGAAGTAAGTGGTGTTTATATGAGTGAAGAGTATTTATCTAACTCTGATTTTAACGAGGGTGACACTGTAAAAGTTACAACAGCAAATGGAGAACTTACAGCAAACGTGGTAAGTGATAATAAAATTGCAGGTTCTATTGTGGTTTTACCTACATTTGACAAAAAATTAAATTCAGAGGCTCTCTTTAACGGTTATCGTTTTAGTTCAGCTTCGATACAAAAGGTGTAATATATGGATACAGCATATCTAATTGAAACGATAATTAAAGTCGTTGTAATCTTACTTATATTTTCAGCATTAGCTGGGATCGGGACATATTTTGAACGTAAAATTTTGGCATTTATGCAACGACGTTTAGGGCCAATGTATGTTGGTCCATACGGGCTTTTACAAGTTGCAGCTGATGGTGTGAAACTTTTTACAAAAGAAGATATTATTCCAACAAATGTAGTTGGTCCTATCTTTAAGATCGCACCTGTAATTACTGCTGCTACTGCGTTTATGGCTGCAGCTGCAATTCCATTTTTTCCAGAATTTACACTGTTTGGTTATACAGTGCATCCTATTGTCGCTGACTTGAATATCGGTATATTATATATTCTTGGTGTTATGGCAGTTGGTCTTTATGGTCCACTTCTTGGTGGTATGGCTTCAGCAAATAAGTTCTCTTTACTTTCAGCTGCTCGTACAGCTGCTGTGTTCATTTCATATGAAGTTGTAAGTGGTTTGGCGATTTTAGCTCCTATTATGATGGTTGGATCTCTTTCATTGGTTGATTTCAATAACTATCAAGCAGGTGGAATCAGTCACTGGATAGTTTGGTCTCAACCTGTTGCTTTTGTATTGTTTTGGATCTCTGCATTTGCCGAAACTGGTCGTACACCTTTTCACTTAATTGCTAATGACCATGAGATTATTGATGGTTTTGGTACTGAGTATTCTGGTATGAGATGGGGTCTGTTCTTCATTGGTGAATATGCAAATATGTTCTTTATATCATTTGTAATTCCTCTTTTATTTTTAGGTGGTTTTGGTGATGGTTCTATACTTGGTGCATTAGGTTTACTTGCTAAAGTAGCATTCTTCTTCTTTTTCTTTTTATGGACAAGAGCTGCATGGCCAGATGTAAGACCAGATCAACTTATGTGGTTATGTTGGAAAGTGCTTATGCCAATTGCAGTGATTAACGTTGTTATCACTGGTTTAGTGATGATGTTTTAAGGGGATAATGAATGAAAATGGAAGCATTTAATGATAGAAATGTAGCTGATAACGGTTACTTTTTAGTTGATATTGAAGATTATCCTACTGATGGTTGGGGTAAGTTTAAACGTGTAGTGAAAAGAACCTTTAGAGGTGAACTTTTTGTAGGACTATGGGTAGTTATGAGAGAGATGATTCGTTTCGATATTCATACTATTCAATACCCACAGGAAAAAATGCCAATCGGTCCTCGTTATCGTGCAGTACATCAAATGAAACGCCTTTGGGAGTCTGATACTGAAAGATGTATTGGATGTGGACTTTGTGAGAAGATCTGTATTTCTGATTGTATTCGTATCGATACCAGAATTGATGAGAATTCTCGAAAAGAGGTTTCTGAATATACAATTAATTTAGGTCGTTGTATCTTCTGTGGATATTGTGCAGAAGTTTGTCCAGAGTTGGCTATTACACACGGTGGTGAGTATGAAAATGCATCTGAACAAAGAGAACACTTCATATTATATGAAGATATGTTGACACCAATAGATAAAATGAAAGCTGGTAAACAGTTAGAGTTTGAAGGCTTTGGTTCTATTACACCACATGAAGATGAGCGTGTTAAAAAAACACCTCTGGCATATTAAGGAGTTTTGATTATGTTTGAAGCGGTAGCGTTTTACTTGTTTGCATTTTTAACGATTGCGATGTTTTTTATTACAGTAACTACATCTCATGCGTTATATGCATTAACTGCATTGGCAGCAGGGATGATTTTTATATCAGCATTTTTCTTTATTCTTGGTGCTGATTTCTTAGGTGCGATTCAAATAATCGTTTATACAGGTGCAGTAATGGCTCTTTATGCTTTTGGTATGATGTTCTTTGATACAACAAGAGAATTAAAAGAGAAACAAGGCAATAAATTTATCGTTACAGGTTTAGCAACATTAGCTGCTATCCTTGTAGTTGTTATTTTTGCAGCTCCTATGGTATCAGAAAATATTGTAGCATTTTATCCAGCAATAGACGGTGTAGGTAATACGCAACAAGTTGGTTTAGTTCTTTTTACAAAGTATCTTATTCCATTTGAGTTGGCTGCAGTTATGCTTTTAGTTGCTATGATCGCAGGTATTGTGCTTGCTGGTAAAAAAATGGATCTTTCAATTACGCTTATGAATGATGCAGAGATTGAAGAAGAAAAAAATAAAAAGGTGCTTTCATGATGGAAATAGGTTTAAACCACTATCTTGTTTTATCTACAATTTTATTTGCAATTGGTTTAGTAGGTGTGATGCGTAGAAAAAACCTTCTTTTACTGTTCTTTGCAACTGAAATTCTGTTAAACGCAGTTAACATTGCATTTGCTGCTATATCACATTATTATGGTGATTTGACTGGTCAAATGTTTGCGTTTTTTGTTATAGCGATTGCCGCTTCTGAAGTCGCAGTTGGACTTGGTCTGTTGATCGTATGGTATAAACGCCATGGATCTATTGATCTAGATGCACTTACAACGATGAAAGGATAGGAAATGGAAAAGTATTTATACATAGCTCTTTTTGCACCGTTAGTAAGTTCACTCTTCTCTGCACTTTTTACAACAACTCCCAAAAAGTTGTTTACAGGGATTATTGCTAGTTTATTGATTTTTACATCATTTGTTTCTAGCTCTATTTTATTAACACATATTTTAGATGGTGGAGAGCCAATACATGTTGAGATGATGACATGGATGGCTACTGGGAATCTATATATTCCTTTTGGTTTTCTTGTAGATCAGGTTTCAGTGACTATGATGATGGTTGTTACACTTGTATCAACAGTTGTACATATATACTCTATCGGATATATGGATCATGATAAGGGATTCAATAGATTTTTCTCTTGGTTATCAGCATTCGTATTTTCAATGATGATTCTTGTTATGAGTGATAATTATGCAGGTCTTTTCATTGGATGGGAAGGTGTTGGTCTTTGTTCTTGGGGTCTGATTGGATTCTGGTTTCATAAAGAGAGTGCTACTTGGGCAGCTAATGAAGCATTTATCATGAACCGTATTGCTGACCTTGGTATGCTTATCGGTCTATTTTTAGTATACTGGAATACAGGTACTTTACAATATGATGGCGCATTTGAAGCATTCCAATCACTTGATACTACAACACTTACATGGATTGGAGTTTTCCTTTTCATCGGTGCAATGGGTAAATCAGCACAATTTCCACTTCATACATGGTTAGCTGATGCGATGGAAGGTCCTACTCCTGTTTCAGCATTGATCCATGCTGCAACAATGGTAACTGCTGGTGTTTATCTAGTAATTCGTTCAAATGAACTTTATAGTCTGATTCCAAATGTTGGTCTCTTTATTGCATCACTTGGTACATTTGTTGCGCTTTTTGCAGCATCAATGGCACTTGTTAACCGTGATATGAAACGTATTATTGCTTACTCAACTCTGTCACAACTTGGTTATATGTTCGCAGCAGCTGGGTTAGGCGCTTATTGGGTTGCACTTTTCCACCTTATGGCTCATGCATTCTTTAAAGCACTTCTTTTCTTAGGTGCAGGTAATGTTATGCACGCAATGCATGATGAACTTGATCCTTTTAAAATGGGTGGACTTAAAAAGGTTATGAAATGGACTTGGATAATGATGACAATCGCTTCATTGGCGCTTGCAGGAATCTTTCCATTTGCTGGTTTCTTTTCAAAAGATACTATCTTGGAAGCTGCGTTTGCAGATCATCATTTTGTAATCTATGGAGTGCTTCTGTTTACTGCAGGTCTTACAGCATTCTATTCATTTAGACTTGTTGCATTGATTTTCCATGGAGAAGAGAGATATAAACTTTTTGGTATTCATCCACATGAAGCTTATAGATTTATGCTTGTGGGAATGAGTCCATTACTTATTCTTGCAATTATTGCTGGAATCTTTCAAACACCATTCTTTAATATGGTTGAAGAGATTTTATCTGCACATGAATATCATATTCATTCACATACAACGGTATGGATTATGTTACTTGGTACACAAATCTTTGTTGGTTTGGCAATTCTATTTGCATATAAAAAATATGCTCGTTCAGGTATTAAAGTGCCAGATGGTACAAGTGAGGTTGAACACTCATTTATGTACAAACTGTTAATTAATCAGTATTACATTCCTTATTTTTATGAAGAGTATTTGGTAAAACCATATAGAGAACTTTCAGAAATATTCTGGACTAAAGTTGATATGAAAGTTGTAGATGCAACTGTAGATGGAATAGCTGGTATTATTTATGGTACTGGTGAGAAGACAAGAGATATGCAAAGTGGGAATTTATCTACTATGCTTAGATGGATGGTAGTTGGTCTTGTAGTACTACTGTCTTTAGCTGTAGTCTTTGGACTGGCAGCAAGATATTCTGATGAGATACTTAGCATCTTATCAGGTTTAGGAGTTTAGTATATGTTAGATCATATTTTATCGATATTAATATTCTTCCCAGCATTAGCCGCTGTGTTTGGTTTTATGATTCAAAAAGAGAGTATGCGTGCTTATGGTATAGCTGTCTCTTTAGTTGAATTTGTTATAGCTTTAGTACTATGGTATGCATTTGATAATAGTGTATCTGGTATGCAGTTTATGGAAAATATTCCATTGATCCCATCTTTTGGTATCAATTATACTTTAGGTGTTGATGGTATTTCCGTTTTTATTATTATATTATCTGCATTTTTTACGCTGCTTGGTATTGGTTCTTTAACAGATACACCAAATGTAAAATATATGATTATAACATTGCTGTTTTTACAAATGACAATGGCAGGTGTGTTCGCTGCACTTGATGCAATAGTATTTTATACATTCTGGGAACTTTCACTTGTACCTATGCTTTATATTATTGGTGCATGGGGTGGACCACTTCGTATATACGCATCGATCAAATTTTTCCTTTATACATTTGCAGGTTCTCTTGTAATGTTAGTTGGTATGCTATTTATGGCTTATTTCTACTATCAAGCTGCGGGTGTGTGGAGTTTTAATCTTTTAGATTGGTACAGATTAGTACTACCTGAAAATCTTCAGCTGTGGCTTTTTGTGGCATTCTTTATCGGATTTGCTATTAAAGTTCCAATGTTCCCATTCCATACATGGTTACCATATGCGCATGGACAAGCACCAACAATTGGTTCTGTGATCCTTGCAGCTATTCTTTTGAAAATGGGTACATATGCATTCGTAAGATTCTCATTACCATTATTTCCAGATGCATCAGCATATTTTATGGTTCCAATAGCGATCTTGGCTATTATTATGGTTATATATACAGCTATGGTAGCATATGCACAAAAAGATATTAAGCAGGTTGTTGCTTACTCTTCAATTTCACATATGGGTATCATCATTCTTGGTACATTCGCATTAAATGTTGAAGGTATCTCTGGTTCTATCTTTTTAATGCTAGGTCATGGTGTTGTTGCTGGAGCACTTTTCTTACTTGTTGGTGTTATTTATGACAGACGTCATACTAAGTTAATGAGTGAATTTGGTGGATTGGCACACGTTATGCCTAGATATGCGACTATATTTGGTATTATGATGATGGCTTCAGTTGGTATGCCTCTTACAATTAACTTTGTAGGTGAATTTTTAAGTTTATTAGGTTTTTATCAACAATCACATATTCTGACACTTTTAGCGGGTGTGGGAATTATCGTAGGTGCTATCTATATGCTTGCAGCGTATAAAAAAGCATTCTTCGGTGAAGTGACAAATGAGAAAAATAAAAATTTACCAGATATAAATAAAAAAGAGCTATTTGGCCTAATTCCATTGGTAATAGTTGCTATATGGTTGGGTATCTATCCAAAACCTGTACTTGAACCAATTAACAATTCTGTTAAATCTATTGTACAACTTATGCACAATAAAGCTGTAACAGAGTTAGCAAAAGAGAGAATACCTGATTTGACTAAACCAAAACTAATGGAAGTCAAAGAGACAATTATCGAGGAGGTGAACTAATGTTAGCGCCAGTAAATATTCCTTTAGAGTCATTAAATGTAATGACTCTTACTCCAATGCTTATACCAATAATAGGCGCTTTATTAATATTAGTGATCGATGTAGTCAAAGGTGGACTTCACAAATCACTATATGTAGTTTTAAGTTTACTATTCTTAGCGATGGATTTCTTTGCTCTTTTAAATGGAGCAGGTGTTTTTGCTCAAAATGGAACTATGCTTGGTATGTTTGATGTAATGCTTATAGATGGTTTGGCATTACTTGGTCAATTTGTTATCGTAGGTGCATCAATGTTGTTTATTCCATTGTCTCTTACACATAAACGTTTCCATGAGTTTTCATATCCTGAGTTCTTTGCACTCTTTTTATTCATGATTGCTGGATTCCAATTTATGGTTGCAACTGATAATATTATTTTAGTGTTCGTTGGACTTGAAACTTCATCTTTGGCACTTTATACTCTTATCGCAATGCACAACCGTGATAAATCTTTTGAAGCAGCAGTAAAATACTTTACAATGGGTGCATTAGCTGCCGGTTTCTTTAGTTTTGGTGCAATGATCCTTTATGCTTTAACTGGTTCTGTAGAGATTAATAAAATTGCTTTAGTATTAGCTTCTAATGGTTATGCAGATATTGGATATGTTCTTGTGGGTGTAGCATTTATGTTAGCTGCGTTTGCATTTAAACTATCTTTAATTCCATTCCATACTTGGGCTCCAGATGTTTATGAAGGTGCTTCTGCAGCAATGGCAGGTTATATGTCTATTGTTCCTAAAATCGCAGGTTTTGTTGTGGCTATGAGATTTTTTGAATTCTTAGTACATAGTCATATCGTTTGGTTACAAATTGTACTTTATGCATTTGTAGTTATTACGATGACAGCTTCTAATATGTGGGCACTTGTACAAACTGATGTAAAGCGTATGCTTGCATACTCTTCGATTTCTCATGCAGGTTTCGTTATGGCAGCTGTTTTAATTGGAACTACACAAGCAAACAGTGCACTTTTTCTGTACTGGATCCTATTTAGTTTTACTAACCTTGGATCATTCTCTATGCTTTGGATGTCAAGACAAAAACATTTGCCAGACCACCAAAGTTCAGACCATTCATATGATAAATTCGCAGGTATGATTAAGACTGCACCTGTTGCAGCACTTATCATGGGTCTGTTTATGTTAAGTTTAGCTGGTGTTCCACCTTTTGCACTCTTTTGGGGTAAATTATATATGATCAGTTCAGCAGTAACTAGCGGTTATACAATTTTAGCATTGATTATGGCTCTAAACTCGGCTATAGCAGGGTATTACTATTTAAAACTTATTGTTTATATGTTTATGAAAGAGCCAGTATCTGGTGGTAATGGTGACCTTTATGTTACAAATGCGACTTTAGCATTAAAAACTATCATTGGTATTGCAGCAATAGGAACTATATTTGCTTTTGTAGCAATAAATCCTCTGTTAGAGTTTATTACTTCATTTGTTTATAACAGTGGATATTAAATTTTAAAACACAGAGCAAGGGAGAGAGGAATTGTTAAAATGGATGCTCTTACTCTCTCTTTGTATTGAATCTTTTGCACTTGAAATATCAGTTGATAGTGCAAAAGATGATTTTATTAAGTACTCAACACTTCAGCTTGATGATTCAAACTCTTTTTCTTGTCAAGAGATAAAAAATAATTTCAATGTTACTACAAAAGTAATTTGCGCATTCTCAAAAAAACCTTCCCAAAATATTAAAGATTTTCAAAATGATTTTTTTAGAGTGAGCTTTTTGCTCAAAGAAGAACGCTATTTCATTATTATCAAACCAATTTATAAAATTAAGTTAATTTCAAATATATTTGATCTAACTAAAGATGATACGGTTTTCACCAAGCAGGCAAGTAGTGCAAAAAGTTGGACCGTAATCGGTTATAAAAACAAAATGCCGCTTATTAAAGAGGAAGATGATTCTTCTGTTACTGCAATAGATTTTCCATTTTTTTTAGATAAAGACAAGTTGCCATATGTTGGTAGTTTGGATCTACAAGGTAATCCTGTACACATAAAAAAAGTAGAGGATGTAAGAGATTATCTACAAGTTAAAAAACAGTATCAATCTAAGCAGTATGAGAGTTGTTTAGAAACAATTGATGATGTTATGAAGTCATATCCTCATACACTTTTTAAAGAAGAACTGCTCTATTATAAAATAAAGACATATGACAAGTTAAAAGATTGGGATAATGTCATTGCAGAGGCAAAAATATTTTTAAGAGAGTACTCATCAAGTGATAATATAGCTGAGATACTATCTCTTATAGCAAAAGCATATGCTAAGGTTTCTCAATCAAGTGATGCAGATTACTTTTTTGACAGACTATTTAGTGAACATCCTCAAAGTATATTTACACAATGGGGATATATTTATAAAGGTGATATGCTAGTAGATATGGGCGGGAACACGGAAGCGAAAAAGTTTTATAAAAAAGCTTTACGTGAGACACAAAGTTTAGAGGTTGCAGCAACAGCTGCGTTTAGACTTGCTAACTTATTGATACAAAGTTCCAAACAAGAGTCTGCAAAGTATATTATGAAAATCGTACATGCTAAACCAAGCTTTTTTGCCCAACACCTAAAAGATTCGCAAAAGATAATGAGCAGTTTTGCAGAGAGCGGTGATTATAAGACTGCAGCTGCAATTGCAGGAGCATTACTCAAAACAATTGATGCAACATATGATGAATATGAAGAATTCTTAAAAGACAGAGCTCTATGGCTTGCAAAAACGAAAGATAAAAAAGAGGCACTTGCTGCGATAAATGAGTATTTGAAAAAATTTCCAGATGGTGATTTTATTGATAGTGTGGAAAATGTTAAAAATGAGCTCTTTTTTGATGTTAGTGATCTAAATGCAAGCGCAAGATTGCAAGAGTATGATAAATTGATACAAGAGTATGCAAACCAGACCATAGGTGAAAAAGCATTATATGAAAAAGCAAAGTTATTACTGCAAGAAAAAGAGTATGCAAAAGTTCTTTCCTTAAAAGATAAACTGCTCAATCTCGATGAAGATGTCTATAAAGATGTAAATACGATCATAGATAAAGCGGCAAAAGGAAGTATGGAGATCTCTTTAGAGAAAAAAGACTGCAGACAGGTACTCACAATTTCGCAAGAGTACAATATTACGCTTTCAGACCGTTGGGATGATGGTATATATGAGTGTGCAATGAAAGGGGGTGATTTTTCACTCTCGAAAAATATTGCACTTAAAAATCTTAAAGTAGATAGTGTTACGTCAAGAAAAAAATGGCTTTACAGATACATAAAAGTAGCATTTGCAACAGGGAACTATACCGATGTAATCCAAGCTGCAAAAGATTTGATCACATTGATTGGTAATAATGACAAATCAAAATATCGAGATGTATACCGAATCCTGTTTGACAGCTATCAGAGGCTTGAGAACAGAGATGGCATGATACGTACAATGATGAAAATCGAAAAGATATTTGGTCTGGATTATCGGGATATTGACAGATATGTAGCGATGATTAATGTTGGGGATAATATGCATGATGATAATATGATTATTAAATATGCACAAAAAGTGATGCAGATACAAAGTAGATCACACTCTTATGCACAGAGCCCTTTTGTAGAGTTTTCTTTATATCAGGCTTATCTTGATAAGAAAGAGTATAACAAAGCCTATAAAGTAATTAAATCACTTGATAATGTAGAGCTAAACGCAGCAGATAGAGCAAGACAGAAATATTTACTTGGCAATATACTAAGTAAGTTATGGCGGGATGATGAAGCTAAAGAAGCTTACAAAGAGTCAATAAAAGCAGATAAAAACTCTTCTTGGGCAAAGCTCTCTGAGACAGCACTTAACTATTAATATAAAATATTTTTTAATGTTTTTACTTACTTTTAATCTTTTATAATATAAACTAGCCTTTGATAATGATTTTATAGGGGGAATATTATGAGAAGATTTATGAACAAGTTGTCTCTTACATTACTAAGTGCAACGATTGCTATTTCAGTAGTTGGTTGTAGTAGTGGTGGCAGTGATGACAATGGGACAGGCCCCACAGCAGGGATAACATCTGGGGGAGTGATCGATGGTTATCTTAAAGGGGCGACTGTCTTTGTTGATACAACAAATGATGGGGAACAAAATGCAAGTGAACAAGCTGTTACGACAGATGATAATGGTGATTTTTCATTAAATACATCTAGCATAGCAAATGGCACTAAAATATATGCTTTTGGAGGAATCGACAGAAGTACAAATGCTCCATTCAAAGGTAGGCTTGCTGCAGTTTATGATACAAATAATTCAGAGGTTATTTTATCTCCGTTAACAACTTATGTAACAGCGTTAGTTGAGAATGGCAGATCTTTGGAAGATGCAAAAATAGTTGTTGCAAAAGCATTGGATATTAATAGTAGTGATGTTTTAAGTGATCCGATGACACAGCCAAAAGCATTCTTAGCAGCTCAAAAAGTACAAAAAGCCGTTGAAGTCGTAGCTACTGCTGCAGGTGGAAACTTTGAGAACTCTTATGGAAATGTATTTGATGCATTGGCTCAAGTTACTACTGGATCAGTTAATGATTTTAATGCTACAACACTTGTACAACAAGTTGAGCAAGAACAGAATGTAAGTATAGATGGAAATGTTACACAATTTTTACATACTTATACTCATTTAGTGGATAATCTATCTGATGAGAATATCTCTGTTGATAATCTTGATACATTTGGAAATATTTTAGATTCTTATGCAAAGGCTGTACAAGGTGCAATTGAAAACAATGAAAGTATTGAGGCTATTCAACAGAAAATTGAAGATTTAAACGCAACAGAAGTTGCTACAGCAGTTGAAGATGATACATTTACTGATCCTGTTGTAGAAGCGACAGATATTGTTGAGAGTGCACTTGATAATAATGTAAGTTATTTGGGAAATAACAGTGCTGCTGATAATATTACGCAAAATCTGATTTTAACAAGTCCAAACGCAGCACCGTTTGATACAAATGATTTAAATCTTACATGGAGTAGCTCAAATCCAGCTGTTGTTACGACAGTAGGAGTGGTTACACGTAATTATCTAAATGATGTTGCAGTGGAATTAAATGCAACAGTGAATAATGCACTTGTTACAAATACGAGAGTGTTTGATTTAGTGATTAAGCGCATAGAAGTTGCACCAACAGCAGAAGATGTTAGTGTAAGTTTATTACAAGATAAAAATGTGACGATTGATTTAGCAAATAAAATTGCAGATGATAATAATGATACACTCACAATCACTCTTGGTTCAGTTGCTCATGGTGTAGCATCACTAAGCGGTACGGTACTAACGTATGTTCCTTCGAGTGGTTTTTATGGAGATGATACATTAACCTATACTGTAACTGATAGCAGTGGTTTAAGTGCAACAGGAAAAATTGATTTTACAATAAGAGAGGTCGGTAAAATTGTAACGGGTGGAGCTCAAGCAGGTGCAACCGCTTTAATTGACTCTCCAATAGCTGGAGCGAATGTAGAGAATGCTAAAAATATGTTCGCACAACTTCGAGAGACCGCTATGACATTTGTAGATACAAGTGATAATGGTGATACAAATACATCGACAATCGTAGGTTCTCAAATAGATACAATTAATACAAAATTAAATCCTGCTATGGAGACTATAAGTAGTGATTTTAATGATAGTGTTAGTGCTTTAAATACTTCAGTGGAAGCATTTACAAATGCAATTGATACTGATTTCAATACTACCATCACGACTATATCTGATCGTATAGATGCTCTAAACACACAAATTGATGATAATAATTACACTGATGATGAGAATTGGAGTGTAAGTGCAAATAGTGATACTTTAGAACATAATGTGACAGATGATGGTGATGTAGTAACAGAAGTTTATACTTTTAACAATCAAACTATTACTATAAAGCAGTACAAAAATGATGACAACGGACCTTTTTATATTAATGGTGCAGTTGATGTAAGTGGTAGTGGATATGATTTAACTGTTTCAAATATGAACTTTAGTAATAATCATGTTCTTTTTCAAGCACATGGTACACTTACTGGTGATAATGGTGCATCAATGGATCTATCTCAATTAGATATTGAATCAGATCTCAATACTTCTATAGAAGCTATTAATGGTATCCAAAATATCAATGTTGATTTTAACGGTACAATTACTGCAGCAGGAAGAACTTTAGAAGGTTTACTTTCAACTGATGGCATACATACCATTTTATCTGGTGTATATACGGGAGCAAGTGGTGAACCAAGCTTGGATGGTAAAATTACATTAAACACAGGATTAAATTCTCTCTTGGATGCTATAGCTATTGAAGGTTCAACTTATGTTAGTGCTTGGACGCCAATCTTAGTTGCTCAAATGAGTAATGGGGATAAAAGTTTAGTGATCTCTTATCAGGATACAGGATCTACTTCTGATGATAATGGCTCTGTAGAAAGTAATATACGTGAATATAATCTAACGACACAAAGTGGTAATGAAATCATTTGTGATGTGAATAGAAGTCATGCTTATTATACGAATGTAAATAACGATAAAATATATACAGATGTAAATAACAGTGTAACATGTCAAGATGGAGTAACATTGCTTCCTTACTATACCGAGGATGGTAGAATTACTGCAAAAGTAAATGGTGTTACAATGATAATTAAAGATGCATGGATGGACAATCAAAATAATGTACAACGTCTGAAAATTCACTTTGACAATGATAGTGATACTTATTATGATGGAAATGGTGCTCTTTCTCTTAATGGAGAGGCGATAACAGTTACTGATGTAAATCTTACCGAAGCACCAGACCTGTTTGCTAGAAATTTTGATGTAGAGTTTCAAGGTGTAATTAATGATGCAGATAAAAAAATAGCAGCAACAGTCGGTATCACAAAAGGTCTTACAAGTAAAATCTATGCGAAAAATATTGAAATTAGTGATGCTAGTAATGTTGTAACACTCAAAGAACTCAGCATGACATTGACAAATAAAGAGTTTCTAAACTTTACACAGAGTCAAGATAACTATCAATCAAGATCAGAGTTTGAAAACTATTATGTAGATTACCAATCACGGGATAATAATAGTGGAGACTTTAATTTTGAAAATATTCAAGATGTTACGCTTGGTGGTTTACAAGTGACACTGCTTGATACTGATAATAATGCTTTGAATGTCGATGCCAATCTATCTTATGTAAACGGTACGGATATTTTTGCAAACTTTGATGGTCATTATGATTATAATGGTGCTTCATTTGATGGTCATATAGATACAAATGTAACTGCAACTGATTTTAGTGATGAAAGTGTGTATAGCGGTACTGCAAATGTAAATGGATTTATTGAAGCAAATGGTTTTGCACCGTTTAATGTTCTAACTACTGCGATATTCAGTGGTGATATAAACTCGAGTTCAGTAGATGTTTATACACTCTTTACTAGAGATAATAATTATCAGGTTGCTTTACATGTGCTAGATGTAATAGCTGATAAAAATACTGCCAATATTACAGAAAGTGTAACAATTCATTTAGGTGATACAAACGGTGTTTTAGGTAGTTATAGTATAACAGCTAATAAAGGAGACTCGGTATCAAAGGGAACTATGCATATCACAAATAAAAATGGTGATGATTTAGCAACCGTTGGAGAGGCTACTAATGGTAATAACTGGGAAATTCAATACGCAGACGGTAGTGCTGAAACTCTCTTTTAGGGTATAGAACTTTTATGAGATCTATTTTAAGAGCAGTCCTTATGGGACTGCTCTTTACTACATCTACACTTTTTTCTCAAAGTTATTATGCTCATGACTTTAGAGACTACAATACAACATATAAATTTAACACAATTCTGGATATAAAATCTGATAATTTACCAATAGATTTTTTCGATACCAACTGGAAAGATTATGATAAACGCAAAAAAGACAATAGTGCTTTTGGTGTTGCGTCTACAAGTTTATCTATGAAATTAGATTATTTTACATTAGGTCTGTTTGGTCAAAAAATCTCAGATATTTATATGAATAATGGCTTGGTTGAAACACTCTATGAGAGTGATAAAAGTTTTGCGAATATCTTACAGAATAGTAGTATATATGAAAATTTGGATGATGGTCCTATTAAAGGAAAAGCAAATGATTTTGATTCAGTTGGTATATTTTTAGAAAAAAAGATACATTTTGCAAAGTATCATTATGTAATGGCAAAACTAAAATTACATTATGCGAAGAATCTTAATTATATTAACATAAACGGAGAGGCGACAAATAAAAATTTTGTGGCAACAATAGACTATTATTATAGTGGTACAAATTATATTTCAAACGCAAAAAATGTCAGTAATGAAGCATGGGGATATGGATATAGTTTAGATTTAAGTTATATTTATCACAGAGATAAAATATATTTTTTTGTGGGAGCATATAATTTAGAATCTTTTATTTACTGGAAAAATGTTGCTTTTATGCATTATGACCTAGATAGTAAAACAATATATAAGGGTAGTGATGGTTATAACCATTATAAGCCTTTTGGAGTAGGATATTACCAATATAATGTTACATACAAGCAACGAATTTCATCATATTTTAAAACTTCTGTAAATTACGATTTTATGAGTCATCTTGCCTTTGGCGATAATATAAGCATCTATGATAGGATGTCCTATAATGAGATATATACAAATTTAAAAATAGCCTCTTCCCGATATAAATTAGGATATATTGTAGAGAATTCGAATCTTATTTTTGGATTTTATTATAGGAAATTTCTTTTTGAAATATCAAGAGGATTTGAGCGTTCAAATAAGATTTTACAATTTAAATGTGAAATTTCGTATTAGTAACAGTAATGAAAATAGTTTTCTATCCGAAATGTAATTTTTTTTCACTATAATATATAAATAAATATGCAAAGGTAGTTTTATGCAAAGAAAGATGAGAAAAGGTTTTACTTTAATCGAGTTAATGATTGTTATTGTTATTCTTGGTCTATTGGCTGCTATGGTTGTACCAAGTTTGACAGGAAAAGGTGAAGAGGCTAAACGTGATTTGGTCTGTGTGCAGATGAAGAGTATCTATGATGGTGCACTTGATATGTTTAAAATCAATAACAGTATGTATCCTTCAACAGAAGAAGGGCTTGAAGCATTAGTAAAAAATCCTGATCCAGAGAAATATCCAAACTACTCTCAAAGTGGTTATTTTAAAGATTCAAAACTTCCAAAAGATTCATGGGGCAGACCGTTTATCTATATCAATGATGATGGACATGTAGAACTTATCTCTTTAGGTGCAGATGGTAAAGAGGGCGGTAAAAATGAGGCTGCAGATATTAAAATGAGTGAGTGTAAATAGGATTGAAGCGGAAAGCCTTTTCTCTTATTGAGCTACTCATTGTTATTGTCATTATGGGTGTCGTTTATATGTTGGCAATAAGTAACTTTTCACGTTTAAGCGATGAGAGCAAAAAAGTTAGTTTGCAAAATCTTAAGTCATACATGAGCTCTTTAGCATATGAGAAAGAGGTAAGGCTTTTGTGTCTTGATGATTGTTCTGTGTGTGATATATATGTTGATGGCAATAAAACACAGACACTTGAGGGATTCTTAGATAAAGATGTAAGAACATATCGTTATGAGAACTCTTATGGTTTTATGGAAAAAGAGCCAGATGTTTTTTTTAATGCGGATGGAATCGAAGAGAGTGTTTGCTTTTCTTACAAAATAGATAGTAATAAAATAGGTGATCAAGTGCTAATAGAGTATAAAGACAAATATTATGATATGTCAGAATTTTTAGATGAGACACCTGTTTACAACTCTATACAAGAGGCACAAGAAGCAAAAGAAAATTTAGCCAATGAAGTACTGAGATGATATTTAAATATACAGGTATAGATACTGATGGTAAAAAGGTCAGTGATAAAGTAGAAGCACAAACAATTGCAGAGGCAAAAAGCAAGTTAAAAGCTAAAGGTATTATTTATAAACGCCTTGTTGTTGAAGAACCTTCTTTTTTTGATAAATGGGAGTTTAGTAGAAAGTACAAAATATCTCCACAGGAACTCTCTGTCCTTTCTCGTGAACTTGCTATGTATATTCGCTCGGGTATAACTATTGTATCTGCACTGAAAGTTATACAGTCTCATTATGATAAAAACAAAAAGATAAAACTTTTTTTGACAACTGTCAGTACATATCTAGATGAGGGAAAAGATTTCTATTCAGCTTTGGAAGAACAAAATATCGTTGAACTTCCGTTGTTTTTTAAAGAGTCGATTAAAGTAAGTGAAAATGGTGGGCTTTTAGATGAAGTGTTGATGGAACTTTCTCGTTTTTTAAAAGAGCAGGATAAGATTAACAAAGAGATCAAGTCTGCGTTTGCTTATCCCTCTTTTATGATTGTTGTATCACTATTGATGATCGCTTTCATGTTGACCTTTGTTGTTCCACAAATAACAGGCGTATTTGAAAGTATGCACCAAACCCTGCCAAAACCGACTATTGTTGTCATTGCAATGGGGAATTTTTTTAAAAATAATTTTACTCTGATTTTAGGAATTATATTTGTATTGAGTGCTGCGTTTATGTTGATGATGAAACGCAGTCATAATTTTGCTTACGGTGTACATAAACTACTTTTAAAGCTTCCTCTCTTTGGTGATATTATTCTCAAAAGTGAACTTGCTAGATTTTCATACATCGCATCTCTTTTAACTCGATCAGGAGTGCCTTTTGTGCAGACTGTCAACTTAAGTGCAAATATCTTAAATAATTTAGTACTTAAAAAGATTTTTATTGATGCCTCAAAAAAAGTTGTAGAGGGAAAATTACTTTCAAAAGCACTGAATGAATCAGATATTAAGATCGACTACTCTTTTATCCAGTCTATTGCCCTTGGTGAAGAGACCTCTGAGGTGGAAAATGTTCTAACTAATGTTTCAGAATTATATTTTGAAGAGAACAGAGATAAAATAGCAACGCTCCTCACACTGCTTGAGCCTTCGTTGATGCTTTTTGTGGGTGGTAGTATTGGTTTTATTGTCGCAGCTATGCTATTACCAATTTTTTCAATGAGTATTCATTAATGCAGTCGTTTAAAAGAACAAGAGGGGCTATTGCTCTGATGATAACTCTGTTTTTCATTATGGCTTTAAGTATTACGATCGGACTTGGTTTAAAGTATGTCAAAGAGGGGGCGCAAACTGTTAATGAACAATCGTTCATGATTCAAACAAGAAGTGTATTGGATGACTTTTTAACAATGCTCAAAACATCTCCCCAAATAAAGGAGATAAATTCAGCAGATACGCTTTCAGTATTTTTATCTGAAGCTGGTTTTATTCCTTTGAGCAATAATGATATAACGGTTATCATAAAAATCCATAGTGCACGAGATAAGCTTAATCCAAAAATTTTAAATACACAAGTAAAAAGAGATGCATTTTTGTCTTTTTTATCGGCAAATGGGGTAAATACAGAGTATTTAAATATACTTGATGATATGATGGGAGGAATTAAAGAAGATGGCTCATATAAGACAGATATATTCTCTCAAAGACCATATCTTTTTAGAGACTATATTGCTTCAGATGCTGAACTTGATATAGCAAGTAGATTTTATGAAAAGAACTTTCATGAAGATAGTATAAAAAAAATCACTCCGCATAAACTTTTTTATACTGGTTCTGAGAATAATAGTACTCGTTATAAGATGGACTTAAATCATATTGAGCCTGTTTGTTGGGAAGTGATTTTAGGTTGCGATAAATCAAGAGCAGAGATGCTTAGTAATAATGCAGGTTTCTATAACAATGCAAACGATCTACACTTGAGCGAGGATGAAAATCTATCATTGGCAAGATTTCATCAAAATATTAGTTATTATGAACCTTATATTGGCATTGAAATAACAATAATGAAAGAAAATGAGAAAGCTGTTATCAGTTTTGAGTATAATTTAGAATCAAAAAAGGGGTCTAATTTTGTTTTCGAAGTTTAAAAGGCAGTTTGATACAGTTTTTGTTGATGTTAACTCTGCCGATTTTGAACTGGATGAGAGTGTTAATGTCATCTTATCCCCAGCTTTGTATTGGGTAAAAAAAGTTACGTTACCTGTTAAGTCCTTACGTGAAGTGAAACCACTTCTTGAATCACTTTTTGAAGATATACTTCCAGAGGGAAGATATAGCTATACAGCATACAAAGAGGGTGATGAGTATTTTATCTTTGCTTATGAGGATAAATATATATTGGATGTTTTGGCACAAAAAGGCATTCCTTTTGCCAAAATCAACAAGGTCTATTTTGCACAAAGTGAACTCGCTTCTTTAGAAGATGCAAAAAAATTGAACGAGGAGGAGATTATTCTTGTTCAAGATGGTGTTGTGATACTTTTGCCTGCAAAGTTCAGTAAAACAGATGAGAAGCTTGATCTAAAAGATATTGATCTCTCTAAGCACACCATTGCGTTAAAGCAATTTGGACATATTGTTAATGAAAAGAGTCTTTATACGATAGTGGCACTATTCTTTGTGATGGTACTGCTTGTATCAAGTGAATATATTATTACACTCAACAAAATTGATAAGCTTCAAACGCAGCGGGAAGTACTTTTTTCTAAATATAAGCTCAAACCTACAATGATACAAAACCGCTCTTTGCTGAAGCGGTATGAGCGTACTTATGAAGCTCAGATAAAGTTGAGAAAACTTATGGCTACAGTACTCTCCATGCATTTAAAAGATGGCGTGAGATTAAAATTTGTCGGTTACAAAAATAAAAAGTTCAAGTTGCAATATATGGGGATGAAAAAAGGTCAGGAGCGTTATATTGAATCTTTTTTTAAAAATAAAGGATTTACCTATAGTGCGCAGTTTAAAAAAGATATCTGGTATGTGGAGTTTAAAATATGAATCGTGTTAATCCAATCCACATAGCTATCTTACTTATAGTATTGCTTCTGTTTGTAATGTTAAAACTTAATACCGCAAGAGAAGAGCTTACTGATGCAAAAGAGTCATATTCACAGACACTGGTTTTGGCACAAAAGATAAAAGGGTTGAAATCAACTTACTTTAATAAAACAAAGGTACTGAAATCGATAAATATGTTACTACGTAATGCTACAGTGCGTTCTGCAGGTATTAGTAAAAAAGTGACAAACTCCTCTATTTTACTTACATCAAAGAGTATGAACATACGTTCATTGAATTTTTTAATGGGTAAAATCCTCAATGGTACATATGTTGTTTCAGAATTGCAGATCAAACGTCTTAGCGATAAGACAGCATCTTTGAGATTGGAGATAAAATGGTAAAAATAGGAAAATTCTTTGGATATGTTATATTTTTCATTTTAGCTTTGATGTATTTTATGCCCAAAGAGAGTATCTACTATTTTGCAGAAAAAGAGCTGAAAAATTATAATGTGATCATTGCACATGAAGCAGTAAAAGACAGTGGGTTTTCATTAGAACTGAAACATCTTGATATTTATGTTGAGGCTATAGAGAGTGCAAAAGTGGATTCTGTGAGCATTTCACTCTTTGGAGTCTATAATACGATAGATGCCAATAATATCCACTTAACAGAGGCGCTCTCTTCAATGTTACCTGTTAAAATAGACAAAGTGAACATTAGGTACTCGATTTTTCATCCGACAGAGATCACACTAAACGCAGTAGGTGCATTTGGAACCATAGATGCCAAAGCCAATCTCATAGAACGTAAAGTGGATGCGTTATTAAAACCTTCATCTATTATGAAACGTAAATACAGATCTACATTACGTAACTTTAAAAAGCAGTCAAATGGGGAGTATGAATATGTCCAAAGTTTCTAACTCTTATCTTAATGTGCTTATAAAGTTACTTATTTTATTAGCTGTGGCAAAGGCGATCGCTTTGGCTTTATGGTGGTATTTACCTGATGAGGGTGTAGAGATAAAAGAGAATCCTAATTTTAATCCTCCATATCAGCGGGTTGATTTTAGAAATATGCTTTCAAAAAGTTCAGGAATAAGTAGAGGACAAAATAGAAACGTTGTGCAAAACAACAGCGTAGGGATCACAAGTATGATCCTCAAAGGGCTCTATGGCAATAAAAAGAAAGGTTTCATTATCGTAGCATTGAAATCAAATCCTAAAAAAACCTCTATAGTCGCTGTGGGTGAGAGTTACTCTGGTTATAGATTGAAATCCATACTATCAAATGGTGTTCTCTTTACAAAAGCAGGAAAAGAGTTCATCTTAAAGATAAAAAGTGTTAAAACAAATGCACATGCAAGCATAACTGCTGCTAGAGTGGACGCTCCAACACACAGTGTATCACGTAGAGATATTAAATTTTACGAAAAGCATCCTGATCAAATATGGAAAGATATTTCGATAATGGAAGTGCGAAATGGAAAAAGAATCAATGGTTTTAAGGTACTGCGTGTACGCAAAAACTCCAAAATGGACAAGTTGGGACTTAAACGCGGTGACGTTATAATCAGAGCAAACAATGTAGAGTTAAACTCATATAAAAGTGCTTTTGATCTGTATAAAAACATCAATAAAATAGATACATTACAACTAGTAGTACGAAGAAACAATGAAGAGAAGGAATTGGTATATGAAATTCATTAAAATAACATTTTTGATAGTGGCTCTAAGTGCGAGTCTCTTTGCAAGGGAACAGGTAAATGTTAATTTTTCAAATTTAGCTGTGAATGATTTTATTAAATTAATATCGAAGATTACGCATAAAAATATTTTAATCAACAATAGAATCAACGGAACGGTAGATTTTGTAAGTACTTCACCGATCTACGATGATGAGCTAATGGGTATTTTGGTTTCAGTTCTGGAGTCAAAAGGTTATACACTTGTTCAAAATGGTTCTATATATGAGGTAGTACGTTCTACAGAAGCTGCAAAACATAATGTTAAAGTATATCCAAGTTATAAAAGACCATCAGGTTCTTTAATGGTAACACAAGCTGTAAAAGTTCATGGTGAAAATGTAGATGTAATAGCTGCAAAAGTTCGTTATCTTATCTCCAAAACAGCAAAACTGATGACGATGAAAGAGAGTAATACTCTTTTAATAACAGATTATCCTAAAAATATAAAGACAATTAAAGCGGTAATACATGATTTGGAAGTGAAAAAAGCACAGGTCGTGAAGATATTTCATATCAAACATACTGAAGCAAAACAACTTCAGTCCAAGATAAATGAGATAGCAAAATCAATTTTCAATACAAAAGTTGCCTCTCAAAATGTAAAAATTCTTTTGGATAATAATATAAACGCAATGATACTTGTAGGTCAAGAGAAAAATGTAAACAAACTTGGAAAGTTGATCAAAAAACTTGATGTTGAATCCAATGTTCATAAAAGTGTTCAGATATTTGAACTGAAAAATTCAGATGCAAAAACAGTATTGAAGAATCTTAATGACATCGTAGCAAAACAGGTTTTTTCCGATCCGAGTTTGAAACCTAACCTCTCTGCTAGTGAAGCTATCAATGCTATTATAGTCATTGGAGATCCTATCGTTGTAAAGGGTTTGAAACTAATTATTGATGAGCTGGATAAAGAAAAATATCAGGTCTACGTTCAGGCAAGAATCATTGAGATAAATCATGATAATGCTGTGAACCTAGGTGTCAGATATGGTTTTGACGGTGCTGCTTTAAGTGCAGAGGGACTCTACTCTCTAGCTGCAAATTTTGGTGGTGCTCCAGTTCAGGGTATTGTAGGTAATGCACTTGCAAGTTCACTTATTGGAAGTGGTGTGACACAAGGTTTCGCTCTTGGTGCTGCCATAGATTTCTTAGAGACCAACGGCGCATCCAAATCGATATCGAACCCATCGATTCTCTGTGTGAACAATAAAGAATCATCTATCTATGTAGGTAAAACTATCTCGGTATCTACTGGTACTGTAACATCAACAGCAGGTATTAATGGTGTCACAAGCAGTTATAAACGTGAAGACGTAGGTTTGACACTTACCATAAAACCACGTGTTTCATCAAATGCTAAAGTGACCCTTGATGTAAGTGCCGTTTTGGAAAATATTTTGGATGATGGCTCCAAAAATGCAACTGGACAGCCTGTAACATCCAAACAAGAGGTTAAAACACAGGCGATACTGCGTCATGGTGAGAGTATTATTATTGGTGGGCTTGTAAAAAACTATGAAAGAGATGCTATTAGTAAAGTACCGTTCTTAGGGGATATTCCATTGATAGGAAGTTGGCTCTTCTCTTCAAAAACTGTGACACAAGAACAGGATAACCTAGTGGTTATCTTAACACCGTATGTCATAGACAAAAGTGAACAACTCTCAAAACTTCAAAAAGAGCTAGGTTTACTTTCTAAAATGCAAAAAGAGTACGATGAAGAGGTCTTTAAAGAGGTTCAGGAAAGAAAGATGAAGGAAAAGTCAGATGATCAACCTTGAGAATATTCATAATATGGACCTTGAGGTCTATGAACCTCAAGATATTTCAATTGAGCTGAGTCTTAAAAACTATCTTCTCTTTAGTCAACTCAATGATGAGGTAAGTGCTTTTGTTTGTGAGCGTTATCTGGCTGAGGCGAGTAACTACTACACAAAACTTCCACATAAATATCCACTCTATATGCTTGATGAAGACTCTTATGACAGGCTTTACAATCGTTTTCTAGAGCTTAGAACAGATAAGACTATGGAGAGTATGCAAGAGGACTCAAGTGAAGTTCAAGATGAAGATGATATTTCTCTTACTGATTTTTTACGTACATCTTCAGATATCTTAACAAGTGAAGAGTCTGCTCCAATTATTAAATTCGTTAATGCACTCTTTTATCAGGCGGTGAAAAAACGGGCTTCTGATATTCATATTGAAGTACAAGAGAAGAGGGGAGAGGTACGTTTCCGTATTGACGGTATGCTTGTGAAAAATGCAGATTTGGACAAAAAGGTTGTCAACCTTATCGTGAGTCGTATTAAAGTTATATCCAATCTTGATATTTCAGAGAAGCGAATCCCTCAAGATGGAAGAACACAGATAAAGATCGCAGGGGAGACACTCGATATCAGGGTCTCTGTTTTACCTACATTTTATGGTGAGCGAGTTGTTATGCGGCTTTTGATGAAGAGTTCTCAGATTCCAAATATCAATGAACTTGGCTTCCATCCTTCTGTCATAGGTGAGATCAAAAAGCTGCTGCGTTTATCTCATGGGATCATTCTTGTTACAGGACCTACGGGAAGTGGTAAGACAACCTCACTGCACTCTTTTTTACGTGAAGTCGAAGATCCAAGTAAAAATGTCATTACAGTTGAAGATCCTGTTGAGTACAAGTCGGATTCGATCTCACAAATTCAGGTGAATGAAAAAGCAGGACTTACCTTTGCTTCAGCACTGCGCTCGATTTTACGTCAAGATCCCGATGTTATTATGATAGGTGAGATCCGTGATGAAGAGACGGCAGATATTGCTGTACGTGCAGCTTTGACAGGGCATCTAGTTTTCTCTACTCTGCATACCAACTCTGCAACTGCAACGATTGCACGGCTTGCAGATATGGGCATAGAACCCTTTTTGATATCCTCTTCTTTACTGGGTATCTTGGCTCAACGACTTGTTCGTGTACTATGCGATGAGTGTAAAAAAGAAGATACTTTGGCCGAAGAGTTTGCAAAAGATTATGCGATAGATCCAAACGCAGTGATATACAAAGCTGAGGGTTGTAAAGCATGTAACTATACCGGCTTTAGCGGAAGACGTTCTATCGGGGAACTTGTGGTTATGAACGATAAGATCAAAGATATTTTAAAAACTACTACAGATGAGTATACGATCAAACAAGCGCTGAAAGAGGATGGCTTAAAAACACTCTCTATGCAGTTGAAAGATATGCTGCTCTCAGGTGAGACCTCTTTGGATGAGGCGATACGAATCGGTCTGGGTGATGAATAAAAAGAGTTATAGCGCTGCGTTTACACTGATTGAAGTGATGGTAGCTGTTATGATTATCTCAGTTGTTATTTTAGCTTTGGTTCGTATGTACTCTAACAATACCTTTTTGTTCTCTGCATATAAGAAACGTTCACAAGTGTCACAGTACAGCTCCTTTTTAATAGCAAATAAAGAGTATGGATATGAAAATAAAAACGTACATCTCTATGATCTGCTCAGTGAATTCGATATGGAAGACAAACTACGACGACAACTCAAAAAACAAAAAGCACAAGTGATCTATAAAGTAGTGAAGAATATGGACTTGGGAGAAGAGTCCAATACCAGTGCACCACAAATGTCATTAGAGATCGGTAGTTCTATCTTACGTATAGATGATGCTTCGGCTGTACTTATGAGGTTACAATTAAGATGAGAAAACTTCGTACTGCGTTTACTTTAATTGAGATGCTTATATCTATCACTATCTTTTCGATTATGATGCTTTATCTCTACAATACCTATTCGAGTTTAAATATCTCTAACAATAACTTAAAAACAGAAGTAGATAAAATCAAGAAAATAGATAAAATCAGAAAAGTTATCTTTCTTGATTTTACTTTGGCAATCAAAGGAAAAGTAGATATTCAAAATCGAGATAAAGATGAGGATTTTGTCTTTTTTCAAAGTTCACACTCTATTCATAGACGATTTAATCCCTACATAGCCTATATGGTTAAAGAGAAGCATCTCTACAGGCTTGAATCACTTAAGAAGATAAGCTCTTATGAACTCTCCAGTGATGCTGCGTTTGATATAGAGGATCTGGGTGAGGTAAAGAGTTTTCGGGTATATAAAACGACTAAAAAGAGTCAAAGCTTTTTAGTCGCTATTGATTTTGTATCAATGGATGATGTTTTACTAAAAGTAAACCCTCTCAACCAATACTAGAGTTCCAAACAGTCTGCAATAGAGTAAAGACCTGCCTCTTTATCTGCCAGCCATGCTGCTGCTCTGATCGCACCTTTTGAGAATGTGTTTCTTGAAGTTGCTGTATGGTTTAACTCGATAAACTCTCCGTCATTATAAAAACCGACAGTATGACGACCGACAATATCACCACCGCGAAGTGCCATTACTGCTATTTCATCTTTACTTCTTTCACCGATATTGCCATCTCTACCGCTTACACGTACTTTGTTAATATCCAAGTTACGTCCAGCTGCTGCAGACTCGCTCAGTGTAAGTGCTGTTCCGCTAGGAGCATCTTTTTTATGTCTGTGGTGCATCTCTACTATCTCAATATCAAAGTCTTTCAGAGCTGCAGAAGCTTGATAGACAAGCTTGTTTAAAAGTGCAACACCAAGAGACATATTTGTTGCATATAGAACCGGCATCAATTCACTTGCTTGTTTTAGCAGATTTAGCTGATGATTGTTGAGCCCAGTTGTTCCTATGACCAATGGTTTTGGATTTTTAATAGCTTCTTCAAGAAGTGTTTCACATGCTTCAGGAAGTGAAAAATCTATGATAATGTCACTTGCATTTACAAATGAGTGCATATCTGATGTAACAAGTACAGAAGGATCGATTGCAAAGTTTAAAGAGTTACGTACAAAAACAGTGCTTAGACTCATATCTTCACTTGATTTTAGATCATCTATCAATAGTTTTCCAACACGCCCGCTAGCGCCAAATACACCTACTTTTATCATTTTATACCCTCATATTGCTTTTTGTGTATCATAGCAAATATATCATATTGTTTTATTTAAAATAGCTTAAAAGTTATGTTAAAATAATATCTATTAATGAAAAGGGGAAGGTATGAAAAAAGTTGGTTTTTTTAAGGCGTTCGTAATAGTGGCACTTATGGGACTTGCAACATCGAGTTATGCAAAGAGCGATGTAGAGATAAGAGATATTTTGTTTGGTAATTACAGTGAGTATTACAATTACTCAAAAAGTAAAATAGTAGATATTTACTCATTTAACTTTTATGACTGGGTCGGTAAGAGTTATGCGAGAAAACATGATATTGATGAAAATAAGATGCTTGATAGAGCCCGTAAAGGTGCAAAAGATTTCTCAACCGGTTATTCTGGAAGTTATCTGCCTGTAGTCTTTGGAAAAAAATATAACCCACATGATTATTTTATTATTGTAGATCATTATAGTGTGAAATTTATGGAGAATGATTATAAGTACTCTACTATAGTTAGTGGAAATTTAATTATTTTTAAAAAGTAGACTCTTTGGAGTCTACTTGTGTTTATGCAAGAAGCTCATCTACATAAGCTATTGCGCTGATTGCAGCTACTGCACCATCACCTGCTGCACTGACAACCTGTTTAGGTGCTTCTATCCTCATATCACCTGCTGCAAAAAGACCTGAGACTGATGTTTTCATACTCAGATCAACGATGACCTGACCTTGTTCATTTACATCACATAAAAAACTGCCGTCATCTTGTATAAGTGTTTGATGATTGACATCATTTCCTACGAAGATAAAAACACCCGGCACAACAATATCACGAATATTTCCCTCTTTGTCTTTGACCTTAATGCCATTAACACCGCTTGCATCACCATATACTTCATCTGGCACGCTGTTGAGAACAAGTTCTATCTTTTCATTCTCCTCAACACGTTTAACCGTATTTGGTGCAGCACGAAAAGTATCACGTCTGTGAACAAGGTAGACTTTTGAGCAGATCTTAGCAAGGTATAGAGCCTCTTCTAAAGCAGTGTCCCCACCACCAATAACTGCAACCTCTTTGCCTTTGTAGAAAAAACCGTCACAGGTAGCACAGGTACTGACACCTTTTCCAAAAAATTCATCTTCACCTTTGAATCCTGCTCGACGAGGAGAAGAACCTGTACATACGATCACACTGTGTGCTTCGACAACACTCTCATCAGATTTGATTATGCTAAAGGTATCTCCCTCTTTTTTTATCTGCTTTACCTCTGCCATATCATGTTTGAGACCAAACTTTTGACACTGCTCAGGCCATGGCATCATCAAGTCCATTCCTGTGATGTCACCTGTAACACCAGGGTAATTTTCTATCTCAGAACTTTGTGTTATCTGTCCGCCGGGCATCCCTTTTTCAAACATAGTTACATTCTCAAGTCCGCCACGTGTAGTATAAAGACCTGCTGTAAGTCCTGCAGGTCCACCTCCAACAATTGCACAATCTAAAATATTATTCATAATCTATCCACCTCTTTTGTTAACTCTTGTAAATTATCTAGTTTACGTATCATACTATCTTGTTTATAAAGAGTATCTTTGATTTTCTTGATAAAAAAGATAGAGGGCGCATCGTAAATATTGAAGCGTTGGATAAACTTTAAGGATGTCGTTGTGCCACTTCTTAAAAAGGTTGTATATTTGCTGTTCTTGTGTGCTTTGTTGTAGTAATCAATTGCGAGAATCGGTAGATTAAGATTCAGTCTTGAGAGTTCTTGGGTACTTTTTTTATCTCTTGATGAGTAAAAAACGACTATGTATTTATCTGCTTTTGGCATAAAAATATCACTTTTTTCGTAATAGACAAAATCTTTGAAATTAATGAATTTATATTCTGAAAATTTGTAGTTGAAGTAGGCAAAGGCACCAGCTATCATAGCGGCACCAAAAAAAGAAGCTAAAAGTGTAGAGAGAGAAAAGAGACCTTTGCCTCCTCTTCTAGCCACAACTTTATGCTTTTAACACTACGCTAATAAAGCGTCGATTTTTTCAGCAAGAGCTTGTTTTGATTGTGCTCCAACGATTTGGTCTACCAGTTCACCATTTTTGAAGAACATGATAGTTGGGATAGAACGGATACCAAATTTTACAGCAATCTCTTGCTCTTCATCTGTATTTACTTTACAAATGTTTGCTTTTCCATCATAATCTTCTGCTAATTCTTCGATTACAGGAGCGATCATACGACAAGGTCCACACCATGGAGCCCAAAAGTCAACAAGTGATACACCCTCTGCTAAAGTTGCTTCAAAATTTGATCCAGTTAATTCTATATATTTACCCATTAGTAAATCCTTTTTTAATATATTATGCAAGTATTATACAAGTGCTATCATTAATTAAAACTTTAAATTTGTTTATAGTAAATATTTGTATAATTCGCAAAAATTTTTACACATATTATAAGGAAATAGAATTATGCAATTAAAAATAAGTGAAGGTACAATAGATGTAAGACCTTCCGTTGCAAAGCCTCATCCAGGCTTTTTTCATGAAGTAGGAGAAGAGAGATTTAGAAAGCTGGTATTTGACCATTATGAATCGATCAAGAGAAGTGATATTGCATTTTTATTTCCTGTTTTCGATGATGAAGATTTTGCAGAAGCACAAAAACATGCGGAGGATTTTTTGATAGAGATCTCTGGAGGTCCAGATTATTTTACTCAAAACAGAGGTGAGCATCAAATGGTAGGGCGTCATGCTCCGTTTCGTATAGATGAGCAGAGCCGAAAAGTATGGTTGGAACTGTATATCCCGCTTTTAGAAGCCTTGGAAGCTGAGGGAATCAACCCTGAATATATTGAGTCTTTTTGGAACTATCTGGATATCTTCTCTATGTGGGTGGTCAATACCAAAAGCTAAAAGTCTAAAAACTTTCGCTCTTTATTGATAAAGTAAGCACATTGTTTATAACCGACTTTACGTGCAAGTTCTATGATCTCATTATTATAGAGTCCGACCTGTTCGGGTTTATGGGCATCTGAAGAGAATGTAATAGGAATTTCAAGCTTGAAGGCCTCTTCTAAAAGTTCTTTGGAAGGGTAGGCCTCAGCTATCGGTTTTCGGTATCCTGCGACATTCATCTCTAAAACCATATCTGCATCTTTAATGGCAAGAAGTGCTTTGTTCGCGATCTCTTTAATATCTCTTTTTGGCATAAATTTGAAGACCTTTATCAGATCGAGATGTCCGACCACATCAAAGAGCCTGCTTTGTGCCATCTCTTCAATCGTATCAAAATAGTTTTGCCAAATTTCATCAATGTCCTCACTCTCATAACGTCCTATGAACTCTGGGTTGTCAAATCCCCATCCATTTATAAAGTGAACTGAACCGATGAGGTAATCGACCTCTGCGTTTAGAACTCTCTCGTCCATATGACCTTTGAGATAGTCGACTTCATAACTTAAAAGGATGGTGATTTGTTCTTTGTACTTTTCCTTTGCTTTAAGAACTTCTTCTTCATAGGCACGCATATCTTCAAACTTCATACGGTACTGCGGATCGAAGTCCATAGGTGCATGATCTGAAAATCCGAAGACCTCTGTTCCTTTGGATATTGCTGCGTTTATGTACTCATCTATTGTACCTTCGGCATGGTTACAAAGTGGAGTATGGTTATGTAAATCTACTATCATTTTTTTGTCTCGTATTTAGATAAATTATGTTATTATAGTGTGAATTAATAAATTATTCAATTTTGGAGCAGCTTTATGACTCAAGAAGAATTAGATGCATTGATGAGCGGTGGTGTGGATATGGATGAGATATCTGACGATGAAGAGATGCAAGAAGATGGTGCGACTGAAGATGTAAGTGCTGAGACAGAAGAAGAGAGTGAAGATGCTGATATTCTAACTGCCAGCATTGAAGCGGCAGAACTTCCTCTGCCTGCCACGGATGAGAACAAGATGGTACATCAACTGGATGATGTTACAAAAGAGAGCGAAGAGAAAGCAAGTGAGATCTTTGACATCATCGATGGTATCAGTAATGATCTGATGGAAAAAGAGGAGACTCTTAATGATGTCGTAAAAGCATTGAACGCAAACATCGATCTTTTTACAACACTCAGTGAAAAGTTTCCTGATATTGAGACCTTTCAAACGCAGCTCAAGATCAATGAAGATGCTTTGGAAAAATCAAATGAGGTGGTCGAGTCCCTGCAAAATAGTGGAGATGCGATTATGAGTGTGATGGATATCATGCAATATCAGGATATTCATAGACAGAAGATCGAGCGTGTTGTAAATGTAATGCGTTCACTCTCTCGTTATATGAGCACACTCTTTGAGGGAAAAATTGAGGATGAAAAACGTGTCTCATCTGCAACACATATTGCAGGAGATACTCACACAGATTTGGCTTCAACAGATGATATTGAAGCACTATTAGAACAGTTTGGAAATAAATGAAAAAAGTAGAACTACTATCCCCTGCGGGAACTTTAGAAAAATTAAAAATTGCACTTGATTTTGGTGCAGATGCAGTTTATGGCGGTGTTAGCCATTTCTCCCTTCGTATTCGCTCTGGTAAAGAGTTCAGTATGGAAGAGTTTAAAGAGGGTATTGACTATGCACATGCTCGTGGTAAAAAGGTATATGCGACGATTAACGGATTTCCTTTTAATTCACAACTCAATTTGTTGAAAAAACATATTTTGGCAATGGGTGAGTTAAAACCGGATGCTTTTATCGTAGCGACTCCGGGTGTTTTAAAACTGTGTCATGACCTTGTTCCTGATATGCCTTTGCATCTCTCAACTCAGGCAAATGTTATGAACGTGCTTGATGCTCAGATCTATCATGATATGGGTGCTACACGTATCATTACGGCACGTGAGATATCACTAAGAGACCTCAAAGAGATAAAAGCAGCGATCCCTGAACTCGAACTGGAAGTTTTCGTACATGGTTCTATGTGTTTTGCATACTCTGGACGTTGTCTTATCTCAACGCTTCAAAGCGGACGTGTTCCAAATCGTGGAAGTTGTGCGAATGATTGTCGCTTCCCATATGAGATGTATGCGGCCAATCCTGAGACGGGAACACTCTTTAGACTTGAAGAGGAAGAGGGTGTGGGTACTTACATTATGAACTCAAAAGATCTCAACCTTGCTTCACATATAAAAGAGATACTCGACAGTGGTGCTGTTGATTCCGTTAAGATTGAGGGACGTACAAAAACAGCTTACTATGCAGCAACGACCGCAAAAGCTTACCGTATGGCGATAGATGACTACTATGAAGATAAGATCGATAGTGAAAAATACCAGTATGAACTTCAGTCTCTTCAAAACCGTGGTTATACAGATGCATATCTGATCTCCCGACCATTTGAAAAACATGATACGCAGAGTCTTGATTTCACTATGCAGCTTGGAACACATCAAGTAAGTGGTGTCGTAAACGCAGCAGGTACACACTTCTTATGTAAGTACAAAACATTGCCGGGTGATGAGATGGAAGTTGTTTTCCCTCTTGGTTCCCATGTAGATATTGTAGACAATGAGATAGGTTCAACATATGAGCGAGACGGAAAGTTCTTTGTTAAGTTAAAACAGCTTAAAGCGGAAAATGGCAAGGTTTGGGATGAAGTACACAGTGGAAATGTCAATCCGATAGAGCTGCCTACTCGTTTTCCATCATATACATTTTTTAGAATTCCTGCACATCAGGATATGGGAACTTATCCAAAGAGTTAAATGATGGAGGAATTAGTAACACAAGAAGAGGCTTTTTGGCTTCGACAGCTACTTACTAATTCACATATAGGTATTGTTGTAAGTGATATGAATCGAAAGATTATTTTTGTGAATGACCACTTATGTGAAAAGATAGGTTATACAAAAGCTGAATTGCTTGGACAGGACACAAGAATATTTCACACAAGTGATGAATCCTATAGTGCTTTTTTTAAAAAGGTTGTTGAACTGGTTCAAGAGGGAAAACCCATAAGCATTGATTATGAGGTCCGTCATAAGGATGGCCATAAGATGTGGATCAGTATCGCAGGTAATCTTTTAGAGAGTAAAAGTGAAGTGCTTTGGAGCATTGTAGACATTAGTGACAGGGTAGAGCAAGAGCGGGAGAACAAACGTCTCAAAGAGCGTATGGAGATAGCACTTGTGGGTTACAGTGCTGGTGTTTGGGAATGGAACCTGCAAACCAATCAAGTATATATCTCTTTAGAATGGAAGCAGATGCTCGGTTATGGAGCAGAGTTAAAAGATGATGTAGAGTCTTGGCAAAACAGGATTCATCCTGATGATAAAGCCGCTATTTTTGATTATATTCAAAATGCTATAAATAACAGAGAGACAAAACTCGAGAATACACATCGTTTGAAACATAAGAATGGAGAGTGGTTATGGGTTCTTGCTCGTGCTACTGCTTTTTATGAAGAAGATGGAATGGTACGACTTGTAGGTATTCATACAGATATAACAAAACAGAAGAAAATAGAAGAAGAACTTTTTTTACAAAAACAGAGACTGGACTACTTGGCGCACCATGATGTTCTGACGAAATTACCTAATCGACTAATGTTCAATCAACATCTAGAAAAGAGTTTAGAACGGGCTATTGAAAAACATCTAACACTCTGTGTGATGTTTTTGGATTTGGACTACTTTAAAGAGATCAATGACTCTTTTGGGCATGATATTGGAGATGAGGTTTTAAAAATCGTTACAAAACGATTTTTAGAAAAGATACGCCAAGAGGATACTTTGGCACGGCTTGGCGGTGATGAATTTGCTCTGGTCGTAGAAAATCTCAGTACAAAAGAGGAAATCGCTCTTGTAGCGGCTAAATTGATAGATGTTTTCAAGGATCCCATACATCTGAATGAAAGTGATTTTACTCTCTCATGCAGCATAGGTATCAGCTTTTTTCCAAATGATGGAAGTGATGTCAAAACTCTTTTGAAACATGCAGATATAGCAATGTATCGTGCAAAAGAGGCAGGAAAGAACTGTTATATATTTTATAAGTAAGAGATGATATAATTGCAATAGAAAAATTAAGGGTAGTATATGAAGTTTGTTTCGATAATTATAGGCTCAAAGAGCGATTATGAAGTAATGAAGTCTTGTTCAGACACATTAGAAGCGTTTGGTGTAAGTTATGAGATGATTATCTCGTCTGCACATCGTTCTCCAGAGAGAACAAAAGAGTATATTCAAAATGCTGAAAAAAAAGGTGCACAGGTCTTTATTGCAGCAGCTGGAATGGCAGCGCATTTGGCAGGTGTTTTATCTTCTAAAACGATCAAGCCTATCATTGGTGTTCCTATGTCTGCTTCAGCGTTAAGCGGAATAGATGCACTGCTTTCAACTGTTCAAATGCCTGCTGGTATGCCTGTTGCTACTGTTGCCATAGGAAAAGCGGGAGCGATAAACTCTGCTTATTTGGCTATGCAGATCTTGGCACTCGATAATGAAGAGCTGAGTGTAAAACTTCAAGAGGACAGAATCACAAAAGCAAAAAAAGTTGAGATGGATTCGCTAGAGATAGAGACGATTATTAAATAATTGTATAAAGTGCAGGAGTAGACAATGACGTGGATGAGTGACGAAGAGTATTGTAAGCTTACAGGACTTGATATAAGTGCTGTAGATGAACTTGTAGAACGTGGGAAGCTTACGGTCAAAGTCGAAGAGGGTGTGCGTTATATCGATCCTTCAAAGGGTGCAACTGAAGTTGTTGTTCCTGCAAAACTAAAAGAGTTGAGTGAAAGAAATACTCACGAGATGCTTGTCCAACCTGAGTTTGTTGAAAAAACTATAGGCACTATCATCAATCTTCATGAAAAGGTTCTTGATGCAAAAGATGAGACACTCGAAGCAGTAAGAGTTGAAAATGAATTTTTACGTGAAGCGCTCTCTTCTTTGCAAGAGCTTTATGATGAGGATAGAAAAACTATCCATACCCTGCAAGAACAGTTAAAGCTCTCCCAACAAGAGGTGGAGTTTATGCGTAGAAAGTATAAGCTGATGTGGAACAAAGCTATAGAAGAACACACAAACTAGATGAATATCCAAGATGCCTGTGTAACGTGTATCATCAATCAAAGTGCCAGAGTTGCTGATGCAATTAATGCTGATGAGAAGCTGCAAAAAGAGCTTATCTCTACAGTCGAGCAGATGAGCAGGTCATTCTCCTTTTCAAAGACCCCTCCCCAAATTGCTGCTGATGTATATGAAAAGATGGCGCAAATCGCACACAAAGATGATCTCTATGATGAGGTCAAAGAACTCTCAACCCAAAAGGCGCTCTCTTTTGTTCCTTTTTTAAAAGAGCGATTAGTAAAAAGTAAAGATAAATTACTTACCGCGACAAAAATAGCAGTGGCCGGTAATGTGATCGATCTGGCAGCAGAGGTGACATTTGACCTGCAAGAAGAGCTGTTGAAAATATTTGAGATAGACTTTGCACATGATGATTTTGGACGTTTAAAAAAGAAACTCTCAAACGCAGCATCGGTTTTGGTCATAGGTGACAATGTCGGAGAGCATATTTTTGATTATGTTTTCATCCAAACACTTCAAGAACTCTATCCAAACGCAGTGGTCTCTTACATGGTTAGGGGTGTGCCCATCATCAATGATGTAACTCTTAAAGAAGCAAAAGAAGCAGGATTTGATAAACTCTGCAATCTTGTTGACAGTGGTGTCAATACTCCAGGATTTGATTATACTAGAGCGACTGATGCAGCAAAAGAGCTCTATGACAGTGCTGATGTTGTTATAAGCAAGGGTATGGGTAATTTTGAATCTTTGAGCCCTACACATAGAGAAGATGTCTATTTTCTCTTAAAAGTGAAATGTAATGTGGTCGCAAACTTTTTGGGCAAAGAAGTAGGTGACATAATTTGTAAAAGGGTGTGATCGTGACGAAGTTCTTTTTGTTCTTGTGTATGGTTTTTATGGTTTTTATGGTGAGTGCGGAGGCAGCTGAGGGAGATTTTTCATTAAATGCCGCATTGGTCGGGTACAGTATGGATTATCGAGAGTATGATGACAATTCTCAAATACTTGACAGTGAAAAGTCGGATTTTACACAAATGATAGGTGTTGATCTTGGTATGACATATACTCTAAACGCAGCCATTAATGATTATGCTCAGCTAGATGTTTCATTATTACTTCTAGCAGGTGAGACAGATTATGCTGGTGCTTATTTGGAGTCTGGTGGCGGTTATGGCAGTGTAGTAAGTAGATCTAACAATACTGTGATGAATTTTGATGCTGATTATCTTTATGGACTGGCACTCTCAAAAAAACTTTATCTTTTAGGTGCTGCTGCGTTTGGATACAGAGAATGGGAACGTACTCTTTCCAAGGATCAGGTAGAGGTCTATAGTTGGTTCTATGTGGAACCAAAATTGGGTTTGAAATATCTTTTTCAAAAGAGCTCTTTAAGCGGTATTGTCGGATATAAATATGGAATAGACCCTGTGATGAGTGCAACAGGGTTTCAAGATGATTTTCAATTGGGTGGGGCAAATACATTTAATATCTCTTTGAAATACTCTTATGAACTTGATCTTAGAAGTGAACTCTTCTTTTCATATGTTTATGAGAACCAAGTGATAGACAAATCAAATATTGTCTATGGCAGTGATGGGAAAGGTTACTTAGAACCTGATAGTGAAGCAAATAATCAATATCTTAAGATAGGGGCACTCTTTAAATACTAAAAAAGTGTGTTTGGCTATAATTGCAAAATAATTTTATAAAAGAGAGAAAATGATAACTTTTAGCGAAATGTTACTAAAACTACAAGAATTTTGGATGAAACAGGGGTGTAATATCGTACAGCCTTATGATATTCCAGCCGGTGCAGGAACATTCCATCCTGCTACTTTCCTTCGCTCACTTGACTCAACTCCATGGGCAACTGCATATGTTGCACCATCACGCCGTCCGACGGATGGAAGATATGGCGAAAATCCAAACAGACTTGGTTCATACTATCAGTTTCAGGCTATCATAAAACCATCTCCTGATAATATTCAGGAGTTATACCTACAGTCTTTGGAGTATTTGGGACTTGATGTCAGTAAACATGATATCCGTTTTATCGAAGATAACTGGGAGTCTCCTACACTTGGTGCATGGGGACTTGGCTGGGAAGTATGGCTTAATGGTATGGAAGTGACACAGTTTACCTACTTCCAACAGGTAGGTGGAATCGAGTGTAAACCGGTAACGGCAGAGATCACTTACGGTACAGAGCGTTTGGCAATGTACCTTCAGGGTGTTGATACTGTTTTTGATATCGTTTGGAACGTAGATGCCAACGGAAATAAAACACTCTATAAAGATGTCCATAAAGAGAGTGAGATAGAGTTCTCGAAATACAATTTTGAAGTAGCAGATACTGAGATGCTCTTTGCTGACTTTAATGCAAAAAGTGAGGAGTGTCTAAGAACGTTAGAAGCAGGGCTTCCTCTTCCTGCATATGATCTGTGTATGCTCGCATCAAATACCTTTAATGTACTCGATGCTAGAAAAGCTATCTCACAAACTGAGAGACAGAACTATATCTTAAAAATTCGTGAACTTTCACGTGGTTGTGCAGAACTCTATAAAGCACAAGAGGCAGAGCGTTTAGAAAGAGTCAACGCATAAATCTATAATAATATTGCATTTTGCAATATTGTTGCAGTGAAACGCAGTAGTGTAGTATAGTTTATAAATTGAATTTTATGAGGATACTATGAAGCTGTCAAATCCGTTAGAGTTGTCGCCACAAGATGAAACAAAATTTAAAAAACTGGGTATCAGCTCTTTTTTGGAGCTTGCACTCTTAATTCCTCACTCATATGAAGATTACATACTACACCAAGAGCTACTTCCTCAAAAAGCACAACTGATAGATGCTACGGTGGAGTCTATCTATAAAGCTCCAAATTCTATTCAAATCACATTTTTTTCTCATAACTTAGGCTATAAAGTACAAGGTGTGCTTTTTCGTCCCAAACCCTATATGCTGCATCAGTTCAAAGTAGGTGAGAGAGATTATTACTATGGCATTATTGATTGTAAACAGGGACATTGCAGTATGAGTATGCCTAAAAAAGTAACGAAGATCGGGCAGATAACCCCAAAATACAAAACCCCACTGCGAACAGATGTAATGCTGCGTTTAGTAGAGAAGTATCTGACAAAAGAAAATCTGCTCAAAGAGGGCCTCAAAGAGGAGATGGCAGAAGAGGTGTTGAGACTGCATTTTCCTCAAGAAGAGAGTCTAAGAAGTACTCAAATGAGCGATAAAAGTTTAGATACTCTCAAATACATTGAACTCTATGCATATATGAGGCTCTTAGCAGGTAAAAGACGCTACTTTAAGGCAAAAGAGTCTGCGTTTAATGATTATGAACCTTGGAGCAGAACTTTGCCTTTTACGCTCACCTCTGAGCAGTTAAAGGCTATAGAAGATATTCGTAGTGATCTGCAAAAAGATGTAGCAGCAAAACGGATGGTAGTGGGTGATGTCGGAAGTGGGAAGACAATGGTAATTTTAGCAGCGGCATATATGATGATGCCGCACCGCTCTATCTTAATGGCTCCAACCACGATCTTGGCAAATCAACTCTTTGAAGAGGCTCAGAAATTTCTCCCGAATATTAAAGTGACGCTTGTAACAAACAAAACAAAAAAAGAGGATTTGAGTAGGTATGATTTTATCATAGGGACACATGCTCTTCTCTATAGAGAGTTACCAAACGCAGCGCTGGTAATGGTAGATGAACAGCATCGATTTGGAACCCTGCAGCGAAATATGTTGGAAAAACTTGTAAGCAGTGGTGAAAAACGGCCACATTATCTACAGTTTTCAGCAACTCCAATTCCCAGAACACAGGCGATGATTGAGAGTGCGCATATTGATGTAAGTCTGATTACCACTACGCCTTTTGTAAAAGATATTGACTCTCGAGTCATTCATAAGAGTGATTTTACGCAACTTCTTGGGCACATAAAAGAGGAGATAGAAAAAAATAATCAAGTGCTTATAGTCTATCCATTAGTACAGCAGAGTGAAATACTCGAGTATCAAAGTATCGATGAGGCAAGAGGTTATTGGGAAAAAAACTTCAATAATGTCTATGTAACGCATGGAAAAGACAAAGAAAAAGAGCAGGTACTTTTGGATTTTAGAGAGCAGGGGGATATCTTGATCTCTACTACTGTTGTGGAGGTTGGTATCTCTTTGCCTCGTTTGACAACAGTTGTGATTGTCGGGGCTGAGCGTTTGGGACTCTCAACGCTGCATCAGCTTCGAGGAAGGGTCAGTCGTACTGGACTTAAGGGCTACTGTTATCTCTATACAAATCAAGAAAAATCACAGCGTCTTGATGAATTTGTAAACACGGTCAGTGGTTTTGATATTGCAAATCTTGATTTGAAATTTAGAAAAAGTGGTGATCTGCTTAAAGGACTTGTGCAAAGTGGCAGTCAGTTTCGATGGATTGATTTTGCTGAAGATGAAGAGATCGTAAAAAGAGTAAAAATGGATTTAAATATTTAGAGTATTTCTTGGGGATAACCCCAAGAAAAAGTAGTGTTTAATAGAGACCGAATTTACCGTCGTTGCGTTTATAAAGTACACGTGTTTTGTTTTCATTGTCCAAAAAGATCTCAAACATTTTTCCGCTCTCTTTTAAATCTTCCAAAACATCTTCTACTTCACGAGGTTTGTAAAGATCTAACTCAACCGGAATGATCTCATCCTCAATCTCTTGAGATGCTTCTTTAACATCAACTTCTTGTGCTTTTATCTCATTGAGACCGACTTTTTGATGGTCAGTTACTTTGTCATGAAGACGACGGAGTGCTTTTTGTGCACGATTTGTCGCAAGATCGATAGCAACATAGAGATCTTCGTCACTTTGTTTAATAATAATAGTATTTTTATGTGCTAAGTTAATTACGAAATCAACTACAGAGTGCTCTTTACCCTTTTTTGTTTGTGAAGAAGCAATGACATTTACAGAGATTATGTCAAGATTAAATTTTTTTAAAGTTTCTATAGAAGATGAGATATGCTCTTTAATAGCATCAGTAAGTTCGATATTTCTTCCTGTCATACTAATATTCATTTTAAATCCTTTTTTGTAATATGCGTCAATTATAGCATTAAAAAGTTGATAAAGGATTATAAATTTATAATTTTTGTATGCTTCTTTTAAAATATCGAATCGGTTCACTTACAACGGTCGGATCAACGACACTGACGGAAACATCCATCAAAACCGAGCCGTTTTGTTCCGGTGTAGTAACAATAGCATAAACATTGTCATTTGCACTGCCATCATTAACACATCCTGGAGGTAGAGGAGCAGTATAGATAAATCTATTTGTGATACTGATTTGATAGATGCCGTCTTGTATAAAAGTCAAATCATTAAAATGGGTACAAGGACCATCTTGTGCAATTTTTAGAAGTGAGTATTCAGCTGCACTGTGAGCAAGTAAAACAGCTTGTTCATGAAGATATAGGTCAGCAGTTTTTTTTGTTGACTGTGCACTTAGTAACATACCTAGAGCCATGATTGTTGCGACTATGACAATAACACTGATAGCCATAATCATGGCAAATGCAGGTCTGTTCTTTCTTAAAAGACTGTTTTTTCTTTGCATAAAGAGTAATCCTCCACTAAGTCAGTCTTTGTACAGACTTGAATTTTCATTATGGATCCAATAGATGTAAATTGGAATGTACTGACATTTTCCATTAAAATAGTATTTTTCCCATCTGTCATTTTTTCCCCTTTCCATGGTTGATAATCATAATATAAACGCAGTGTACCTTTATTGTCTGTACCTGCTTCATATACGATAGCATAAGCCGTCCATGAAAGTAGATAATATTCATAAATATCTATACCGCTAAAATCAACCCCTGCAATGGATGAAGTGAAGGCATCGTTTTGTCCTGCTACTCTTTTTATTGGATGCATTGCTCCTTGTTGGTTGAGGAGGGCACCGTTCCATCCATATCCTGTCTGGACATTTGTATTTGCTCCAATAAAATAGATGGCTGCATCATCAACTGTTGTGGATGAATTATTAAGGTCTGAAATCATACTATTGATTCTTGATGTATCTGTTTGAGGAGAGATTAAGATATTTTTATTTCCTGCATCGAGATCTATGATGCCACTCCAGTCAGGAAGATACGGAGTAGCTCCTCCTGTACTCATACCTCTACGGCTCTCTTCAGCAATTCCTACCCATTCTAAAACTGTATAGTTACTACCTATTGCATCCGCTAGTGCTACAGGTGCTGTTGTCTTTGATACTCTTGCTATAACAGAGTCTTTGATTCTGTATTGTAGACGAGCTGCGATCGTCTCGACCGCAATTTCACTGTTAGACTGAAGAGTATTATTTACTTGGGAAAAGATGAAACTTTTATAGGCTTGTGCTAAAAAAGAGACACCGAATTTTCCTATGATTCCCATAATAATGATGACAAAAATCAACTCAAGCATTGTAAATGCGGTACGTTTTTTCATCAGTAGGTCCTCTTATAGTAATCAGTTTCACCGATGTTGGCTACATAGGCTTTTAAAGATGTTATTACATGACCTTTAGAGTTTGCAATAGTGACTTTTATTTGTTTCATATTTGCATTATGTGTTCCACCAAATTTTGCTTTGCCCGTTATAACGATCTTTGATTTATATTTATCTTTATATCCCTCTTTATCAGGAGTTGGATTCAAAAATATTAGTCTATATCCATGTGCTTTATTTTCTATTGTTTCGATTGTAGCAGATGCTACATTCGAAGGAGCGGTAGCATTACTATCTGTACATCTTCTGTGTAGAGGTTGATTGATCTGTCCTGGCATAAGTCTATAACGCGGTGAGCTTGTATTGTCATCACATTTCCCATCAATATCTATAACTTTCGCATATGAGTTCGGTCTGGCTGGATCTATAGAATTTGCATCCCAATGTAGTGTGACTATCTCATTCAACTCTGTTGCTGCAGCAAATATAGCTTCTTGAACAATACTGTTTTCTATACCTTTTTCTGTAATACGGCTCATTACCGGTATAGTTAAAACTGTAATTGCAATAATGACAATCGCAAAAATTAACTCAATAAGAGTAAAGGCAGATCTTTTTACCACATCAATCTCCTATTAGTTATATCAGCAGCATTCTTTTTGGTAGTAGAATCAGTTTCTCTCTCTCCTGCCCACGCGCCCGAACTATTTATGAACTCTACTTCAAATTCATTTTTCTTTGCATCTTTATTGTATTTATTATAGATCAACCAGCCTGAAGCATTTGTTTCCATTGTTGCTTTATATGGATAGCCCTTTGTTGAAGCTGAACCATAATGTAGATGTGCTTTTGTCGGTGTTGCAGTGTCTATTGTTGTTGCATTGACATTTCCTGAACCTGCTGCATATCCTTTTTGGTTAATAGCATTTACTTGACCATCACGTAATGTTTTATGTTTTGTGTTGACATACCATCTTGGATCATCAGTATATTTAGAATTAAACTCATCTTGAAGGAGTGATTTATTACCATCATTACTTAAGTCACAGTAAACTTCATAATATATAAATGCATCACCATCAGCTCCGATATACTTTTGTCTTGGGGTATGTGTACGACCATAGTAATGTCTAATTTTATAATTTAAATCTTTTTTCCCCTGCGTTGCGTTTGAAGTATTTAAATCCGCAGTATATGCACAGTTCGCAGCATTTTGGCACTCAATTTTATAACTGTTCAATGTTACTATCTCTGGATTAATAGCTTTGTTAACATCTCTTGAGTAGTTAAGATTTAAAATAGTTTTTACTTCACCTTTAGCAGTTGGAATGAAGTCTGTCGCAGGTAGTGCAATACTGTTGGTTGTATTATTGAGATCTTTAAACTCCTCTCTTATTTGTGTAGAGTTTTCATCTAATATATGAAGTTTATATTGATATGAAGCAGGAAGATTTATTGTACTTTTTTCAATTTTTGCATTAAGTGGTTCTGCATAACAACCATCAACAAAATTAGTAGTTACAATTTTATCTGCACCAACTGCTTTTATATTTCCATTAAGATGAAAAGACATATTTTCATCTACAGTATTGTTTAAATTTGACATATATATAAATGTGTTCTTTGTAATATTGGCATCATGACTGAGTCCAACAGATGGAGTCACATTGGATAGGTCAAATTCATATGGATGCATCATTATATTTAAATCAATATAACTTCTATTATTATCTAGGTTTGTATGAGTTGAACTAATATTACACCCATTGAAATTATCGAATTGACTCTCTTTTGCAACATTTGAACTGTTAAGTGTACAGTCTGGAGTTTGTTTAAAATATGCTCCTGTATGGTGTGTTTGAACAATTTTATCTATATCGGCCCACGAACTGTCTTTTATTACCAGTTTATACTCTCCCACTTGAGAAAGAGAGGAGTTTTCATCACTTAGCCCATCTAGAGCTTTTATTGTTGCATTCTTGTCTTGTGTATCGATACATGATGTTTTTACACTGCTTGGAGTCCATACATAATGTGCACTAGTACCACTTTTATCGTTAAATAGAACATTATAACCTTGAGAAGGTTCATTATCTATATGACTTGTTGCATTGATTTCAAGTAAATAGTTATAACCAGCAGCTAAATCTACTGGTGTGTTGTTAGTCGTTATTTCTCCTGAATATTTAGGTGTAATATCGATTGTTGTTTGTGTTGTGCCGTTTTGATCAAAAATATTTTCAGTAAATGCTTCAGGACGTATTGCAAAATTGTCTCTTGAACAAATAAGTTTTGTGTTTATGCCATATAGACATTCCATACATGAATCAAGTTGATTTTTTGTCATTGCTGAGTTATACGGAGTTCCTTCTGTTGTACAATGAGTGGAGACTCTATCTGAACTATTGTTACATGTTCCTGCTTTCTCATCATCAGGCAAGTTAAGTAAATTATATCTTTTATTACCATTATTGTCTAAAGTTTCAAGTTGAAGAATGTCACCATCTTCTCCTACAAGGTTATAACTAACTCTAAACGCAGCATCTTCTCGTGCTATTTTATTGAAAGTAATAGTATCTGGAATGAGTGGAACTTTTGATTCATCGCTAAAAACTACCCAAATTCTATCACTGATAGAGTTTGTTACTTCACTACAAGTTGCAGTTGTGTAATGAAAAGATTTTAAGTCAAGCATATCTATACCAACAACAGTACTTGTCTTTTTTAAAGTATGTAAGTCCGGATTTGAAGTAGTATTGGTATCGATAGATACAACACTTAAGTTACCCCGTCTGTTTGTAACTTGTGTATTAATATTATAATAATAGTTTGATTCATTGGTATATAGTCCATTTTCAATTACATTGAAGTAACCATATACAGGTGCATATGTTCCAACTCCTCCACTACATATAGGAACATCTTTATCAATAAAGCTTGATCTTTGAATCGTAATACTGTCATTTTCAGAGAGAGGAATAGTTAAATCATAATCAATCCTAGCTTTGATAGGCAGTCTAAGTGGTGATGTTTTAGGATCGAGTGATGCATAAATGTAAAAATAATCATAAGCATCAAATGAAGAGATAGGGATACCTTTAATATAACTATCGCTTACATTCAGACTTGAATCATTTACTTTTTTTCTTGTAAAACTATTTGGTTCAGTTACCCAAACACTTTCTCTGTGATAAGTCGCTTGTGTAGTATTAATGTCTATAAGGTTAAAGAAAATGTTACTTGCTACAATTTCTGAATCTTTCATATTTCGAAAGTACATAGCAAGTTCAACAGGCTGAGATGGATTATTTGCTCTGACATCTGCGTTTATATAAGGCCCTTCACTTGCGTCATAACCCTCTGTTAAATAAAGACCATTTTGCTTATATGCATAATCATAACAGATACTTGGTTCTCTTAAACCATTGATTTTATTGACAAAAACACCAGTATCCCATTTTGCATCCCCTGTATCTGCAATCGCCATTTTAAAATGGTATGTTGTGCCGGGAGTTAGATTGTCAAGTGTTGCATGAAGTTTATGTGTTAAACCATCATATTCAACAAATATAGGCGAAGTGGCTTGATTACAGTTTGGACCATTGTTCCCAGTATTACAGTTGTCAATAAAATATTGTGTATTTGTTAATATTTCAGGAGTAGCATCATCATATACTCCTACGCTGCCATTATTTACATTGTTAACAGTTACTGGATCATAATTGTCAATGTTGTCAATTGTTACATATGTTTGATTATCTACCACTCTTGCAATATTATATGTTTGGTTTAAGTCTCCACCAGAGATAAAAAATCCAAAAGCATCATTAAATTTAGAACCTACATATTCATTGTACTCATCAGATGCAAATTGATAATCTATAAGTAATAATCTTGTATTTTCATCAAGCGTGACATCAAATGTAAAGACAACAGGGTTATGTGTTGCTCTTGCATCAATTGCTGTTAGGTCTGTATCTGAATAATCACCGGATGGTTTTAGCGATGTACGCCATGAACTATTTGTTGTAAATGATTCGGCTACGGTCGAACCTGTTAGAATGATACCTTCATCTACTTCAAGATTCGCTCCTGAACCATTACTGTAGATACCAACCTGAGTACCTGCTCCATGCACTATTTTTGGATTTGTAATAGTGATACCGACGCCTTGAATTTGTGCGGCAAGTTCTTCAGCAGTAACATCATATTTACAATTTGCTGTCGCTCCATTTGGGCAGTTGGTATATGCAAGTGCAGAAGAGGAAGAAAAAATAAAAATAGTGGTAAAAAGTATGAGAAAATTTGTAGATGTTGTAGTTTTCATGATGTCCCCTTTGACAAAAATTACTGCACAAAACAACAGGGCTCAGTAGCATAGTACAGTTGCTATAGTGCATTATCTAATGAGTCGGCTTTATATTTGCTGAAAGTAAATGGATTTCAATGAATGTGATAGATTCTGAATTTTATAACAATTCTTGTGTTTTGGATGAAATTATTTATCTCGTTTCATTGATTTAATGCGCGTTATATATCTTTTGGATAAAATAACAATCTAATTAAGAGAGGAAAATAATTTAATGATAAAAAAAAGAACGATTTTACTTACTATCTATTTTATATTGACTTTGTTGGTCGCGGGATGTTCGAAGGGCATAGATGAATATAATAAACCTGCTCTGTACTGGTATGGAAAAATTATCAAATCCATTGCAGATGGAAACTATGATAAAGCTGATGATTACTACTCTTCATTGCAAGGTGAGCATATAGGGTCTCCTCTATTGCCAGAAGCGACAATGATCTTGGCAATTGCACATATGCATAATGAAGAGTACCTCTTGACAGAACATTTCCTGAATGAATATATCAAACGTTATGCGAATATCAATGAAATAGAGTTTGCCGAGTATTTAAAAATTAAGGCAAAGTATAGATCTTTGCCACATCCAAGAAGGGATCAGGTCTTTATTCAAGAAGCGATTCAAGAGGCCAAAGCATTTAAACGCAAGCATCCCAACTCAATGTATTATGCGTTTGTAGATACGATGCTGACACGTCTTGAACTTGGAGATGCCTCTTTCAATGAAAGTATTGCAGGTCTATATGACAGAATAGATAAACCAAGGTCAGCAGACTATTATCGTCATCTTCGTCCTGAACCATGGATTGAATGGAGTAGAGTAGAACCTGCTGTTACACCTTGGTATAGAGAGTGGTTCGAAGGCGATGGACGTTCTAGTTGGTATGCTTTTTTAATTCCTGATACGAAAAGTGTTGTATCAAGGAATACAATAAGTGATGATGAAAATTTAACAAAATAAAGGATGAATATTTATGAAATTAAGTAATTATGGAGAATTTCCTGCTGACATTCCAGTTATTGCAGAGGATGAACTCTTTTTATACCCATTTATGATATCTCCGCTTTTTTTGAATGATAAAGAGAATATAAACGCAGCAACAAAGGCTATTGATGAGAACTCTTTAGTAATTGTATGTACAACTAAACCTGAACACGAAGGTGAACGTGATTTTGATGCTCTGTACGATACAGGTGTTGTTGGTTCCATCATGCGAAAGGTCTCTCTTCCTGATGGAAGAGTAAAGGTTTTATTTCAAGGCTTGGCACGAGCGAAAACTCTCTATAAAGTTTCAGAGGATCCTTTGATCGCTCATGTTGATATTATTGATTCTACTGATGTTGATAGTTTAAAAGCAGATGCTATTTTAGAAGTTGTAAGAGAAAAAGTAAGAGCCTTATCTGCGGTGAGTAACTACTTCCCTCCTGATCTGTTACGAACAATCGAAGAAAATCATGACCATAATCGTATAATTGATCTGATCTGTTCAACTATCAAATTAAAAAAAGAGCAAGCATATAAGCTTTTTGTTGAGACAGATACAGAAAAACGTTTTTTAGATCTGATCGATTATTTAATAGAAGAGATCGAAGCGAATAAACTGCAAAAAGAGATTCGCTCGAAAGTTCATTCGCATATGGAAGAGATCAATAAAGAGTACTTTTTAAAAGAACAGCTCAAGCAGATTCAACAAGAGTTAGGTGTAGATACTTCTCGTGATGAAGAGATAGAAGAGTATAAAAAGAAGCTTGAAGCCAAAAAAGAGAAAATGGGTGAAGATGCCTATAAAGAGATCTCCAAGCAGTTGGAGAGATTTGCACGTATGCATCCGGACTCATCTGATGCTTCCATGACACAGACCTATCTTGATTGGGTACTAGATATTCCTTTTGGTGATCTGGCAAAAAAATCACTCAAAATCGAGGTGGTTGAAGAGCAGTTAAATAAAGATCACTTTTCATTGGCGAAGCCAAAAGAACGTATTGTAGAGTATTTCGCAGTAAAAGAGCTTTTAGAACTTCGTGGAATAAGTGCTAAAAAGAGTGCAGGCGCAATTCTCTGTTTTTCAGGCCCTCCGGGTGTTGGAAAAACATCACTTGCAAACTCTATTGCTACAGCACTAAAGAGACCTTTGGTAAGAATCGCACTTGGTGGTCTTGAGGATGTAAATGAGCTCCGTGGTCATCGTCGTACCTATGTAGGTGCAATGCCAGGCCGTATTACACAAGGTCTTATAGATGCAAAAAAGATGAACCCTGTAATCGTTCTTGATGAAATTGATAAGATCACAAGATCACAAAGAGGTGATCCTACTGCTGCACTTTTAGAGATTTTAGACCCTGAACAAAACAGTGAATTTCGTGACTATTATCTTAACTTTGATCTAGATCTGAGTAATGTTATTTTTATTGCAACTGCAAATGATGTAGGACGCATTCCTGCGCCGTTGCGTGATAGAATGGAATTTATTACACTCAGCTCATATACACCTCAAGAGAAATTTGAAATTGCACGTAGATATTTAATTCCTCAAGAGTTAAAGAAACATGGATTGAAAAAAAATGAGTTGAGCATATCTAAACCTGCACTTCGAGAACTTATTCATAGTTATACACGTGAAGCTGGTGTGAGAAATCTTCGTCGTCGTATTGCAGAAATGTCTCGTAAAGCAGCTCTTGAAATACTGAAGCATCCAGATATGAACAAGGTCACTATCTCAATGAAGAATTTAAAAACATTCTTTGATAAAAGTGTATTTGAAATTGAGAAGACAAATAAGATTCCAGTTATTGGAGTTGTCAATGGTCTTGCTTGGACAGCTGTTGGTGGTGATGTTCTTAAAATTGAGAGTATCCGTATCAAAGGTAAGGGAAATTTTCAGCTTACAGGTAGTCTGGGTGATGTAATGAAAGAGTCCGCTCGTATTGCTATGAGCGTTGTTAAAACATTGATAGACAAAAGAAAATTACGTATCTCTCAAGATAATATTCCTTTAACACTTAAAGAGAAAGAGGAGATAGTTGAAGTAGATCCTAGCGAAGTTTACAAACGCTACGATCTGCATATTCACGTTCCTGATGGAGCAACTCCTAAAGATGGACCAAGTGCAGGGATCGCTATGGTGAGTGTGATAGCTTCTATCCTTAGTTCATACAAAATCCGTTCAGAAGTTGCTATGACAGGTGAAGTTTCTTTAACTGGAGATGTTTTACCTATTGGCGGTTTGAAAGAGAAATTGATTGCTGCATACAAAGCAGATATGACGAAGGTTCTGATTCCAGTAAAAAATTATGAACGTGATTTGGAAGATATTCCAAAAGAGGTTAAAGAGGCACTTGAAATCGTACCTGTAAAAAGAGTGGAAGAGGTGCTTAAACAAGTTCTAGTATAGAACTTGTTTAACGCAGTAAAAGTGTTTAAACTATAACAGTAGCCATTTTTTTAAGCAGGTCATCATTCCTGATAGGTTTCATTAAAAATCCATTTGCACCAGACTCCAATGCTTCACTTTTTTTTGTTTCATCAGTTGTTAAAACTATGATAGGAAGTTGACGCAGATTATCATCTGCTCTGACAACTTTTAACATCTCTATACCATTCATTATTGGCATAATGATATCTAATAGTATTAGATCAATGTCATTACGTCCTTTAAGTTCCCCTATCGCATCAGAACCATTTTTGGCTTCAACGACCTCTTTGACATGACCACTCTTCATTAACATTGATTTCAAGAGCTTTAAATTAATCATATCATCATCTACGGCTAAAACGACAAGGTCAGTTCTTTGCATCTATTTTCCTTCTTTATATAAATTTTTCAATAACTAAACGCAGCAGGTCTTTGTTGACTATATTACGTATTGTTTCATGTACATAAGCGATATCTTGACTATTGTCTTCACCACTGTTCATTAGAATCAGATAAGTAGGTAAACCACTCTCTTCATTTACCTTTTTCACAAGTTCTGTGAAGGCTTCTAAATTTAAGTTTTTTAGTTCTTTATCAAAGAGCACTATTCTGTAGTTATTATCTGCGATCATACTTTCAAGTTCTGTAACGCTATCTGCAATTTCATAACTGTATCCAAGAGAGTCTAAAACCTTTTGAAATAATCTTGTTTCAAAAGGAGTTTTTTTAGCAAGAATAATATCTGCTTTATACTCTTGTACTTGTTTGGGTTGTTCTTCTTCTATCTCTTCTATATGTTCATTCTCATCTTCTTGAGCTTGAGCATCTTCCTCTATTTCATTGGTGTTCTCATCACTTAATTCATTTTCTATCTCTTGTGACAACTCTCCTTTATCTTCTTCTTTATCTTCTTCAATATTTTCAGAAGAAACTGTTTGCTCCTGAGCAGGAGGAGTTTGCATCTGTATTGTTTTTTCTTGCATAGTCATAATCTTGTCAGATAAAAAGTGTGTCAAAAGAAGTACGATTTCAGAACGTACAAGTGGTTTTGTTGTATATTCATCCAGTCCTGCTTCTATAAATCTCTCTCTATCCCCTTTAAGTGCATTTGCTGTAAGTGCAATGATAGGAACATGAATTCTATGATAATCCTCTTCAAATTCTAAGATCTCTTTTGTTGCTTCAATTCCATCGAGGAATGGCATTTGAATATCCATAAAGATAAGATCAAAATCACCATCTTTACGTTTTTGAAATGCTTCAAGCCCATTAGATGCGATACTTACTGTAAGACCCAAATCTTCAAGTGTTCTTTTTATCAATTTTTGATTAATGATATTATCTTCAGCAACAAGTACTTTCGCATCAAATTTTACAGAGTCCACATCTATATTTGCAGGTAGTTTTTTATTTTCAGTAACTGCTGTAAAGTTCTCTGCCTGATAACTCTCCAATGCAACTTTGAGTTTTGTATTGTTTAGAGGTTCATAGATCGTTTTAAATATTTCAATACCAAAGCTCTCAATAGTTTTCATATAGAATGATTTTGTAATCAAGATGAGCTTTTGAGGAAGAGCTGCATACCCTTTTAACTCTTTTTCACTACAGTGTTCATAGTCAGCTATAAGTAGATCATAGTTGATCTGCTTTTGAAGTGTTTCAAGTTCAGTTAAATCTTTAAATTTAGTATAGCTCACACCATAGAAGTCAAGGTATTCTAAAAGATAACTATCTTGTCTTTTTGTTTTATGACTTGATTCTAAAATTAGTGCATTTATGCTTGAATAGGCACCTCTGAGAGTTTCATTTTTCGTTTCAATCTCTTCAAAGTCAATTGTAAAAAAGAATGTTGTGCCTTCTCCTGGTTCACTTTGAAGATCAAGTTGACCGCCCATAAGTTCAATAAATCTAGCTGAAATTGTAAGACCAAGTCCTGTACCACCATATTTACGTGTAATAGAAGTATCCGCTTGTGAAAATGCTTCAAAGATTTTTGATTTTTGCTCACTGGTGACACCGATTCCACTATCTTGTACTTCAAATCTAATTCTTGTGATTCCATCTTGAACAGAAGGTTGTTTTCTAATATCAACATTAATAGCACCTGAACTACTTGTAAATTTCACTGCGTTTGAAAGAAGGTTGATAAGAACCTCTTTGATTTTTGTTGGATCCCCTTTAAGTGGTTGTTCGAGTTCAGGGTCAATAAAACAACCTAGGTCGATCTGTTTCTCACTTGCACGAACAGAGTAAACTTCAATAGCACTTTCAAACTCATCAATAGGATTGAAGATAACATCTTCAATTTCAAGTTTATTGCTTTCAATTTTGGAGAGGTCAAGAATATTATTGATAATCTCTAAAAGGTTTTCAGAACTTTTTTCTATGATCTCAACGAATTCAGCTTGTTCCTCTTGTAGTCCAGTATCTTTTAAGAGCTCAGTAAAACCAACAATACCATTAAGTGGTGTACGTATCTCATGTGACATATTTGCCAAGAACATTGATTTTGCTTCACTGGCTTCCTGTGCAGCTTCTTTATCATGTTTGGTCTGCTCAATAATATGCTCAAGCAGATTGTATGCCTCTTCTGTACCTTTTGCCGTATGAAGGTTGATCTCTCTTTTTGGTGCCTCTTCGTCTGCATCATCGGCAACTCTTTTGAGTACATTTTCAAGATTGAGGATATTTCTTGCAATTTCATTGGAAAGCAAGAAACCAAAAATCGCTAAAATGACTGATACCAACCATATTGTAAGCGTAATTGCAAGTAGTTGTAGTGCATCGATTTTAATTGTTACTGCTCTTGCATCCATCGCTTCAAGTAAAACCTCTTCTGCGTTTGAGATCATATTTATCTTCTCTGAGAGCATTGCAAACCAAACACCTGCGTTTGTCTCATAGTTACCTTTGGATGCTGCCACTAAAATAGATGCTCTTTCACTGTTAATATCTTCAAACAACTCTTTTGCATCTTCATTTTGGAAGATATTATTAAGTTTGGAAACGAGAGTTTTATTTTTTAATGTATCATAATCCAAGGCATCAGCTTTTGCTATTAATGAGATCCATTTATTGATCGCATCCTCTTTTAAAGGAGTTGATTTGGCAATAGTAAAAGAGAGGTAATCTCTCTCTGCAGCTGTATACTCACTTGCTCTTACAAATTCAATATATTTATTTGCATATTCATTAATGCTTGTATCTAGTTGTTCATTAGTGATCTTTTCAAGTTCTTTAATTGCTATTGATTCTGTTTTTCCATAAACATTTTGATAAACATCTTTAAAGTTTGTTTGATGCTTATTTACCAGTTCTCGTAGAGTATGAATCTCTTTTAAAGCTGTATTTAGCTTTTTTGTAGAGATACATGTTGGACATTGTGCAGTTGTATTTGTATGGTCATGCAATGCAGGTGAATTATTTATACTACTTAAGTACTTCGCTGCTAAGGAATCTACAATCTTTCTTTGTTTCATTAACGATTTTAAAGTATTTGGTGAAGAGTTACCAAGATAGATAACGGTCATTCCTCTTTCTCGAGATATGTTATTTACAAGATCATTTAGTTCTCTGTTTGTTGAGAGCTTGTTTTGTAACAGTTGTGCAGCTTTATAACTTTCATAAGAAGTATAAACGAAGTAACTTGTTACAAAGAAGAGAATAACAATAGGTAAAAGGCTGATTAGACGTAGTCTATTTTTTAGGCTGAGTTGCATTATTGGACTCCCTCTTTTGATAATTGTTTAATAATTATGCTTACTTTTTCGATGTATTTGATTGCTTCTTCTTTATCTGTTGTGTTGATCAGAGTATTCAACTCATCATTAAAGCTATTGACTCTCATATTTTCACTCATTCCTTTTAATTTCATGATTTCTGATTTAAGCAGATCAAAATCACCCTCTTGTGCCGCATCTTTCATCTCTTGTAAAAGTAGGTTCGCCTCACTTATATAATCGTGAAAGAGTTCATTGAAACTTGCTATATCAAGTCCAATTTCATTTGCTATTTTCTCTTTTGAGTAATTTATCTCAATCGTAGGTTCTTCTACTTGTGGCTGGGCAACGATTTTTTCTTCTTTTTCTTCTTCAGGTATAAGAGCTTCTTGTATGCTCTCTTGCCCGATATTCACTATAGGTGTGTCATCTTTAAATGTAAGTGAAAAGTCTTCTTCTTCTGCCTCTGTCTCTTTTTGATCTTCCGTATTCTCATCTATAGTTAGATCATTTGAAACAAGAGCGATCTCATCTTCATCTTTGAAGTTTAAATCCAAGAGGTCATCTGTTTCTGGCATATTTGTGTTTATCTCTTGTAATGGAGATTCTTCTATCTGAACAGTTTCTTCATTTTGAACAACTTCTTCACTCTCTTCATCTACAACTTCAACGACTTCATCAATCTCTTCACCAGCTAATTTGGAAATTATCTTATAAAACAATTCTAAATTCGTTTTAATTACTTCCACATCAGAAGTAG